>MAAB01040503.1_pt1 | contig 72957 bp, 70 predicted proteins | sample 1115991 | NCBI WGS metagenome assembly MAAB01 (sample SAMN04961124, study PRJNA320927) | seawater metagenome | isolation source: sample BD02T18 sea water enriched with oil for 18 days | place: USA:Gulf of Mexico | collected 2013-07-27
AAAAAACTATCAATTTTTTGTCAAAATATGCTCAAAGAGCGAACCCGACCAGAGATAAAGAAAAAGGACGATTAAAATGCGGCCTGAATCCAATGATCTCTTAATGTCCAACCTATGAGTAGGAGTTAGATTAGGCATTGATAAAGTTGCAGTTGAAGAACTAAGGAGAGGATCAATTGTCTCAATACCGAACCTTGTATTTTTCGCTATCAACTGCTCTATAGAAACGGCATCTTCTAGTCCTAAACTGACATCTACGATTTTTTCAATATTCTCTTCACCAATGGTTTGAAAACCTAATTTTATAACGGAGTCTTCATAACCAACACTTTTAATAAAATTAAGCTTATCTGTTACTATTTTTTCAAAATTTCCATTGAAGTATATTTCAAGCGTTGAATTGAAACACTGCCCTGATAGCTCGGCCATTTCACAATGGCCATCATATTTAACGATCATTGTTTTTTTATTAAATTTATTGTCTTTGTCGCTGGCATTAATAGAATGTATTTTTTTCAGTATTTGCCTTATGAGATCATTGTCTACTAAGCGTAGAAATGCTTTTTGAGGTGTAGATTGACCATCGTACTCTACAAATAAAAAGAAATAAGGGAGAGGATCTATCGCCATTGCTCTTAAATTAGATAGAGTTACTTGCAGCTTTCTGTCATTTTTATCTGTTGCTTTTACTTGTACTTTACATTTTGGTGCTGACTGATGGACTTGATCATGACTAATGATATTAGATAATGGAAACTCTATATAGTGATCCCAACCCATATTATCTTGCTGAGAAGTATTTACGGTAAGTCCTGCTTCTGCACACCACATGCTCAGCAGGTTTTCTGCCATATTCCCTATGTTTCTCATTTGAAAACTTCTTATTATTAGTTAAAACTGATTTCTAAACTTCTCTGCCATAACACCAAGCTTGAACATGATATCTCTCGACTTTGCTTGTTCATGTCCATCAGGTGATAAAACTGTCATGAGTAAATAGCAATTTTCATTTAATGCACCTTGGCAATAAACAAGATGAATATCACTGGTTTGATAGAATTGAATTTTCTTCAAAGGGAGAGGCTTATCTTCACTACCTAAATGAATGTGTTGAATTTGTTCAGCTAATACGATTGGCAAATTATTAGGGTGGTCATAAGGTACATCTCGCCCAAAATTATCAGGCGCAGTTCCCGTAAGTTTATAGCTTTTAAAATCACCGACTAGCGCATCAAGCTCTTCGTCTTTCATAATTTGACGAATGATGCTGCTTTTAAATACTCGTATCACTCGGCAAAATCGCCCAATTCATCTTCTGAAGCAGCAAGTAAACTTTTACTACCATGCTCTGCAATTTGCGTTAATCGAGCATGTGACGGCCTAAAGCGAGATGTTTTAGACTGTAAACCAATAAGCTCTACCATTTGCTCATACAACTCAGCACTAACCATATAACCAGCGGTCTTATTGTTAGACAGCACGGCAACTGGCTCATCCATAAAATAGTCACACGGCTTCTTTCTCAGCTCTGTTACTGAAACTGTCTTTTCAGCCAATATAGATTGAACAGCCATAAATCACCTCATCTTTACATAATAAATATCGTACTCAATTAAGTACATAATTAATTATACTCTTCGTTATGATAAAATCAAATAAGCTGCAAAAAAAACGTTATTCATCCTCTATATTTTTAGCCGCAGGGTGCGTTTTCATATACGTTTCACTTAGCTCATCAACGGTAACATGAGTGTATATCTGCGTGCTTGTTATGTGTTGATGACCTAACATTTCCTGTACATGTCGTATATTGGCACCACCTCTCAGCATGTTCGTTGCCGTTGCATGCCTAAAAATATGGCATGACCCTTTATCACGAACGCCAGAACGTCGAATATATTTACCTACCAACTCAGTGACTTTATTTTTATTCAAACGCTTACCGTTTCTACTAATGAAAAGTGCATTACTCGATTCAAACGTTGAATGTTTTGGTCGTAGCTCTTTTAAATAACGGCTTACCCAATCTAATGCTCTGGGTGCAATAGGCACTCGTCTATCATGATCACCTTTGCCTTTTCTGATGTTGAGTAATCTGTATTTAAAATCAATATCACCAATGTCAAGTTCGGTTAATTCACATCGTCTAATACCAGTAGCATTGTAGACCTCAAGCAACGCTCGATTTCTTATCATTAACTGCCCACCTGTTAAGGCTTGAGTCATAACAACCTCTAGTTCGTCACCATCAGGGACATCCATTGGTAGACGTCTAGGTAATCTCGGCAGTTTAAAGTACTCAAGGAAGTTCGATTTGATGACATTGAAGTAATAAAGCCTTTTCAAGAAGGTAGTCACAGCAATTAATCGTTGTACTTGAGTAGACAGAGATAAAGGCGTTCCACCTTGAGCCTTACGGTAATGATACAAATAACGTCGATAACCTTCTAGGTATTCGGTATTTATTTTTGCAGGTAATGTACCCCTTCACTTAAGCACCACGTTTCAAATTGAGCGAGCAATAGCCGTTTTGAGTTCACTGTTGCATCGCTTTGACCTCGCGCTAACGAATCATCTAAGAAGAAAGCTATGCACAGCGCAAAGTTACTCTTGTTAGTGATAAATACTTTCATCAGGCTTTTCACCGAAGTCATGTTGTATTTGATTGCTGCTTAACGTTTTCATCAACTCTTTACGAGTATAGGAGGACAATAAACATTGATTAACATCTAAATCTTTAGGTAGTTTAAGAAATCGTACCTCAACACCTGCTTATGTTAATTTCCTCTTAATTTTATTGGTATATGTGCTTTTTTCACAAGCTAATACCACCACATTAATATTATGCTGAAGCAGCTTTTCAATATGGCCAATATTACTTGACCACTTCAGTCGAACAGCCAATCGCAGGAGATGAACTTCGAGCGATCAAACGATATCTAAATATGCGGACTGATAATTTACCCTGGTTATTTATCAGTGAGCGAGAACAACCTTTAACTAGGCAAGCTGTCAACTACATCATCAAATGTGCGGCCAAGCGCTGTCAGTTAGTCAATGTGCATCCTCATACGTTACGGCATTCCTGTGGATATTACTTGGCAAACAAGGGATCAGATCTTCGACTTATTCAGGATTACTTAGGACATCGAGATCCAAAACATACAGTTCACTACACAAGAATAGCAGGTAGCCGGTTTGAAGGGCTTTGGTAATGTCATTCCAATTATAATTCTATAAATCTTGATTATATATTTAGCTATCTATATGGGCACAAAACCCCTTAAAGAGTTAGCCTTTGCTAATTAACTTATTTAATTCTTTTTTAGCCAGAAAACTGTCCATTGATGAGCGCAATAATTTATACAGCAAAATCGAGCCATCAATTTCTTCTTTTCGATTGGTTAAACTTTCGATGTTTAAACCCAAGGGTAAATTGTAAGGTATTACCGCATCTAAAATTTGTTGCAAGCTGTTGGCGCAAATTCGTATCGACTCATGCAAAGGGCTTTTTGAATTTAAAATGCGTAAACTGGTGGCTTCAGGAACACTCACCCCTAACCATTCAATAAACTCTAAGGTTTTTTTACTGCCACAAGGAGAAAAGGTTAAAATTAATCTTTGCGGCTTTAATCCTTGTTGCTGGCATTCAATCGCGTAACGCGTCAGCATGTCTATTGTTGCTTGAGGGTTATAAATGGCCTGAGTAATAAAGAAATTACAGCCTTGGTGATATTTCTCAATCAAGCGTTGGTGTTCATTACCTTTACTTGCATGGCGCTCTGCTATGGTTACGCCACCAATAAAGAAATCATGTTTGTTTTCGACAAGCGTTTTATAAGCATCTGACAAGGGTAATGAAATAGTATTATTTTTAGATGGGCTGCCCACCAGTACAACATCTTTAACGCCATACTCTTCCCATGCTTCGTTGGCCCATTGCTCAAAATCAGCACTATTCGATTGAATAACACTTTTATAAGTAATTACTGGTCGGTTGGACTTTTTATTAAGTAACGAAGAATAAAGTCTGGTGTCGTGTGTTGATTTAAAAGGAAAAGGCCTAGACATTTTGGTACGAGAGTCTTCATCTTGAATGTCATAAACAACCAAACCATCAATATCAATATCACTCACGCGCTCTAGCAGTTTTTCTGCAATAGTTTCAACGGCATCTAGTGCAATGTCGCTTTTTGGTGGTGTGGTGCCAATAAAGTACACGCCTCTATTTATATCGTTATATCTTGCTTGAAGTTCAGAGTGTTTATTTAAAGTGCTCATTTTATTAAAATTGCAGTGTAGACGTTTAGATGGCTGTATGGTCTTATGGATAGCGTTAATTGTCAACCACTGATTTAGCCAAATTGACAAAATTGCCGTATAATCACCAGCTTTAGCTTCAAGCTATAATGGCTGAAATTTCACTAATTATTCCATGTTATCAACAAGGTGATGCCTTTTATGAGAGTACATTTTTCGCAATCTATTTTGCTTTCTCGGGCTATGATACTGGTGCTCTATGTGCCACTGTTTAATTATATTTTTTTTGCTTTGGCGGTGATTAACTCGAGCCGGTTTAATAATGTTGAGCTGTTTACCGAAAAGTTCAGTATCACATTAGCTCTGTTTATATGGAGCTCCTCGGTGTTATGTTTGTTATTTGCTAAAATTTATGAATTCATTGTTCGCCATGCTCAAGGCTCTACGTTAGCATTTATTATCAAATATACCATTTGTGCCATTATAGCGGGTATGTGCGGTTTTCAGATTATTATCTGGTCTGGTTTTGTGCCCGCATCAGGGCAACCAGAAGCACCTATTGTACCGCTGATGATCGTGTTAATCGAAGTGATGCTTATTTCTGCTTTACGTTTTATTTTCTACCAAAATCAGCGCCATTTGATTTTAGAAAATAACTTTAAGCAAGTGCAGTTTCGAGCCTTGAAAGCACAATTAAACCCGCACATGTTGTTTAATACCCTTAATTTAATTTCCTCAGAAATCAGTCATAATCCCGATAATGCCGAACGCATTTTAGACGAATTGTCTGAATTACTTCGTGGCGTGTTAAAAGGCTCGGGGCAAGTGTTACAACCTATATCCGAAGAAATAAAATTAACTGAACATTATCTCTTTATTCAAAAAATGCGTTTCGAAGAGCGACTTAATTACCAGATAAACGTTGACGAAAACTGTCTGGAGGTGTTGGTGCCTACCATGATCTTGCAGCCTTTTGTTGAAAACTGTATCGTCCATGGTTTTGCGGGCAAAAAGGCGGCAGGGCTTATCAACATTACCATGGTTCGGCGAGAGCATAAAATCATCATCAAAATAGTTGATAATGGCGATGGTTTTGACAGTGAGACAGCGGTTCAAGGCTATGGTGTTAATATTGCTCGTGATACGCTAGATTTATTGTATGCCGACAATGAAACCCTGTTAATTGAATCACACATAGGCAAGGGCACTACCGTAACGCTGAACTTGCCCATTTCGTTGTAGTAGAGAGCTGATGATAGATAAAAAATATCTCTATAAAAAAGTTTTACTGGTTGATGATGAGCCTGCGGCGCGGAGGAAACTGCAAAAAATGCTGCCGATGTTTTGTGATATTGAACAGGTTTTTGAGGCAAGTGATGGTGAAGAAGCGGTTAGCATGATTGTTGAGTTTCAACCAGAACTTGTTTTTCTCGACATTCAAATGCCAGTGATGTCAGGCATTGAGGTTGCTTTAGCGACGCGGTTAGACAAATATCATCTGGTTTTTGTAACGGCTTTTGAACATTTTGCTATACAAGCTTTTGAAACACATGCGGTTGATTACTTATTAAAACCCGTTAGCGCTAAACGGTTACAGCAAAGTCTCGAGAAAGTTCATGGCCTACAAGCACGAATACCCGATGCGCAATTGCAACAATTAGCTGAGGTATTACAATCAAAAAAAGTGTCAAAAACCATCGCGGTAAAACGTGGCGATGTTACGGTTATTATAGACAATAATCATATTGCTTACGTTGAAGCGATAGGTGGTTATACGCGTATTTTACTTACCGAAGAAGGACAAAATAAGCAACAAATTGATACCTTGATTTCAGATGTTACCCTTGAGTCAATATTGTCGCAACTTGACGATGATAACTTTTTGCGTGTTCATCGTTCTTATATCGTTAACAGCAGGCAAATAAAGGCTTACTTTATTCAAGCTAGGCGTATGTTCATTAAGTTAAGCGATTTTCCAAGGCTTGACTTACCCGTGTCACGACGTAATTCAGTGTTAATCAAACAGCGTTGGCAAAGCTTATAATTATTCTGTTAATACTGCTAAATACCATGTGAATCACTGCCATTAATTGCTACTGGTGTACCACTCAAGTAGCAATTAGTACCACTCATCAACTCGTCTGTAGTTAATCCCCGATAACTCATTTACAGTCTACGCTGACTTATAAATACGGGATGTTTTTCTGATGAATTCCTTTCTGCTCATTACCTTTATCTTGATAATTATCCTGTTTACCTTGTTAGTTTGTTGTATTTATAAATTTGAATATAACCTCAAAAAAAAATCCGATGTTAAGCAAGATAATCAACAAGAAAAAGAATAAGCCTTTTTCTTTAATGGCATCGTTATTAATCATTTTTACCTTTTTAAATAGGCTAAAACCATGAAAAAATTATTATTATTGACACTTTTTACCTTACCTTTAAGCGCAACTGAATTGGTCACTCGCTCATTTTTTGACAATGAAATTACATTGTCAATACCTAGCACGTTTGAGCGCGCTCAAGGAAGTTTTGCGCAAGCAAAGTACTTGGCAGAAAAACAACCTAAAGAAACCTACTTGAGTAAAAACAGCGCGGCAGCCGTGGCGTTTACGTTAACCGATAAATCAGTGAAAGGTTGGCAGTTTAGCTATGTTAAAGATAAATTGTCAGACAAGCTTCATAACCGATTTCCGCAAGCAACATGGCATCGTGAAGAGCTATTGAAAAACAATGAGCAACCGTTACTGGTGTATGAGTTTGTTTATTTAGTCGATAAGGTGCCAACAAAGAAAACTCTGTATGCCATTTTAGTCGGTAAAAAGCTGGCAATGATCTCTGTCGATGTGGCGACAGCAGAAATTGATGATTGGTCAACATTTAACGCTGAACTGATGAATACTCTAGATCAACGCTAGGGTATTTATACCGTTTTTATTCGCTGTTGCACCTGTGGTCTACACTAGTCAACAGGTTAATTATATAAATAGGTTTTACATGATTAAATTAATCGGTCTTTTATTGGTGGTAACTTGTGCGACGTTAAGTGTTGATGCGCAAGCTTATGCACAGCGGGTTACCTTAGCAAACTTTTTATCTATGTTAGCTTCGCATCCGTATATGCTAGCCCAAACACGATCTTCAGCGATAGAAAAATTAAATAGGGACAGTGTCGCGGGTGGCCAAGATTGGCAATCATCAATTAAAAGTGATGCCAGTTACAACGAGCAAAAAGACCGTATTAATCCCCAATTTGAAAACTCAACCACGTTAACAACGACGATGGGACTGAGCCGGAAAATTTGGTCGACAGGGGGCGATTTTAGCGTCGACTATAGCCATAGTAACCAAGATACAACACCAATTACCTCAGTATCAGGTCAAATATATCAATACAACAGCAATACCTTAAGCGCGAGTTATTCACACCCTTTATTGCGTAATTTTGCCGGTAATCAAACTAAGCTAGATTATGACTTGGCGGTATTAAATATTAATACTACTGAACTAGATGCTTTTGAAAATAAAGAAAATTTTTTGCTTGAACAAGCACTGATTTTTGTTGATTGGGTGGCGCTTCATCAGCAATGGCTGGTTAATGAACAACGTTTAAAGTTAAGCAAGCAAGACTTATTATCAACACAGAAAAAGTTTGATGCGGCTTTAGTTGAAAAAATAGATGTTTTGCTGCAACAAGATGCCGTACGTTCGGCGGAGCAGTCGCTATTGCTAAGCCAAGCTGATTTAAAAGCGGTGCAAGCCTTATTAGCCAGTAATGCTGATATGGCGACTATTTTAACTAGCCAACCTCAAATGGACTTATATCAACTGGTAGCCGTACCTGCTTTTATTGAATCTTCACAACAGATACTGACTCGTTCACGAGTGCTTAAGTCTTTGCAAATACAAGAGTCACAAGTTAAGCGACGAAAAGTTGCCATAAGCGATGGTAAAAAACCAAAGCTTGATTTAGTACTAAAAGCATCTATTGCTGGCGATGATGCTAATTATTTTAACTCCTTTGGTGATGCGGCAGGCTTTGAAGGCTCAGATGTGAGTATCGGCATTGAATTTTCTTATCCATTAGGTAACCGCAGTGCCCATGCTGATTTGGCTAAAGTGAATGAAGAGCTATATCAACTTAAAGATAATAGGCATGCGGAACAACGAAATTTGCTATCAAATGTTCATTCATACACAGCTCAGTTGCAGGTTTTTACGCAATTGCTGCAACTCAATAAAAAGCAAATACAAGCGGCAGAAAAGCGTACTGAGGAAGAGCAAAAACGCTACCAACAAGGACGGGGTGATGCAACTTTTGTGATTCAAGCCATGGACAATGAACAAACGACAAAATTGAGTTACATCAATAATGCCGCGAACTATCAAAAACTTATTCTTCAATATCAAGCAATCACAGATCAATTTCTTGGTCGAGCGGGCATCTTACTATGAAGGCATTATTTTTCTTTTTCGCCAATCGCAATAAGGTTGCGACATTATTTACGGCATCTATGTTACTACTGGGCGTTTATGCAATCACCAGTATTCAACGAGAAGACTTACCACAAGCCGATTTATCGACTATGGTGATAAAAACTCGTTTTGCGGGGGCAGCACCAGAAGATGTTGAAATAAACGTCACCAATAAAATTGAAGACGAATTAAAGTCAGTCAGCGGTATTGACACCATACAGTCATACTCAATGGAAAATTTATCCACCATTGAGGTACAGATTGATGCCGATATTAGCGATCAAAAAACGGTTAAGGATGAAATCAGGCAAGCGGTGAATCGTGTTACCGATTTACCTGATGAACTTGATTCCTTACCTGTGGTGACAGAAGTTAAGTCAACCTTACGACCCATAGTCGAAATAGGCTTAACGGGGGATATTCCTTATCGTGAAATGCGCGCGATTGCCAAACGACTAGAAAAGAAAATAAATCAGTTGCCAGGGGTAGCGCAGGTGCGTAAATACGGTTACCGAGCCCGCGAAGTGTTAATTAATATTGACCCTAACAAGCTCGATGCTTATCAGCTTTCTGTTGGCGTGATCCTCGATGCCATTCGGGCACGCAATATTCAAGCTACCGCGGGGAGTTTTGAATCCTATACTAACGAGCGTAATGTGGTAACGCTATCACAGTTTAAAAACCCTTTAGCGGTAAAAGATGTCATTGTGCGCTCCGTTTTTGACGGTGAAAGTGTGCGTATTAGAGATCTCTCCGTCATCGAAGACAGCTTTGAACAGCCGATTACCTTAACGCATTTAAACGGTCAGGCGGCAATTTCACTACTAGTACAAAAACAAGATAATGCCGATATTATTCGTACGGTTAATATCGTTAAATCGGCGATGGAAGCAGAGATGCAATACTTGCCGGCAGGAGTCAACTTAATCATCACCGGAGACGAGTCTCTGGCGGTAGATGCTCGTATTGGCGTGGTCGCAAAAAATGGTATCACCGGGCTAATTTTAGTGCTTATTGTGCTTAGTTTGTTCCTTAATTTTAAAACCGCATTATGGGTGGGTATTGGCATACCGGTGACTTTGCTTGGGGTTGTTTTTCTATTGCCGGTATTTGATCAAACACTTAACTCTTTAGCACTTGCTGGCATGATACTAGTGCTAGGTATTGTTGTTGACGATGCCATTATTGTCGCAGAAAACATCCATCGTCATAAAGAAATGGGTAAATCAGGCATTGAGGCGGCAGTAGACGGTTTGCAAGAAGTTTTCGTGCCCGTTTTAACGACTATGTGCACTACCGTACTGGCTTTTTCGCCGCTTTTTTTCATGGATGGGCTTATTGGTAAATTCATTTTTGTGATTCCTTTGGTGGTTTGCTTGGCACTCTTTATTTCGTTGTTAGAAGTCAGTATTGCCTTACCAGCACATATTATTGATGACAAAAAAGTAGTCTCTCAACAAGGAGGCGTTTTTCGTCAGGTTCGACAAGGATATTTATGGTTGATCAGTAAATTACTGCGCTGGCGTTATGTGGTTATTGGTTGCTTTATTGTGCTAACCACCTTTACGGTAATGAAAGTAAAAGATGATTTAATTTTGATCATGTTTCCTGCTGAGTCTGCTCGCATCATAAAAGTTGCCGCTGAATTTCCCTCGAATACCTCGCTGCAAGCAAGTTCAGATAAAATTAAAGGGGTTGAGCAATTAGTGGCATCACTTGCCAAAGAAGAATTGGAGTCATTTACCACTCGGGTGGGGCTACAAAGTGATTTTCCTGAGGTTGAACAAACTAATATCGCCGAATTGACAATAAATTTAACGCCCTTTTCTAAACGCACCCGTACCGCAGAACAAATAATGGCTGAATTGAGCAATAAATCTAAAACGATGCAAGGCTTTAATAGTTTAGTGTTCACCGTGGTTGGTGATGGTCCGTCAACGGGAGACCCCATTTTATTGCGTGTAGTGGGCACCGATGATGTAAAAAGGGCAGCCGTCGCTGCTGATATTGTCGAGACACTTACGGCTATTGCTGGCGTTAAAGACATTGAACGTGATGATAAGGCCGGTAAGTCGCAAACAGCAATTAATATAGATTATGAAAAATTAGCCGCGCGCAAACTTACCGTCTCAGATGTTGCGGCAACATTAAGGGTTGTTTTTGATGGCGAGGTGGCAACAACGATTCGTTATGGTGACGAAGACATGGATTTTCGCGTCATATACAACAAGCAAGCGAGAGACAGCTCTGATGATTTATCATTGATCACTATCGCGAACAGTGATGGTCGGTTGATCCCCCTTACGGACATTGCCAGCTTTGAGCAATCTCCAGGCCCAGCCAATTTTTACCATTATGATTATGACCGTGCGATTACCATTAGTGCTGGTGTCGACAAAACAGTCACGACAGCCGTTATGGCCATCGCTCAAGCACAAGCCTCAATTGATAGCTTACAGCGTAAATGGCCTGAAATTCGGGTAGAAGTAGGTGGTGAGTCAGAGCAATTGTCTGATTCTATGGTTGATTTATTTAAAATATTTTTACTCGCGGCTGTTGGCATCTATTTCTTACTGGTGCTGTTGTTTAATTCGTGGGGGCAACCATTACTAATATTAGTGGCGGTGCCTTTTAGTATTTTGGGTGTGATATTGACCTTTTATTGGCATTCAATGGCACTTAGCTTTTTAGCGATGTTAGGCAGTGTCGGCTTAGCTGGCGTTGTTGTTAATGACTCGTTAGTCATGGTTGAACATTTAAATCAGCTCATTAAGCAAAATAAGCAAGACAGTGTTATTGCCCTCGTTGCTGAAGGCGCTACTAATCGCTTGCGCGCTATTATTTTAACAACGTTAACGACCGTGGCGGGTGTTATGCCGTTAGCCTATGGTTTGGGGGGCACTGATCCTATGTTAGCACCGATGGCTTTAGCCTTAGGCTGGGGATTGTTATTTGCCACCGTATTGACCTTAGTGCTACTGCCTTGTCTTTATATGATAGGTAAAGACTTAGTAAAAATTAGTTTACGCTAGATGAATGTACTAACCAACGGGCTGTTTGTACCATTGGGCTAATGCAAGGGCGATTGTTTATACATCTTCAGATTATATTAACGGCTCTCTTATCTGCTAAAAGAAAGTCAATATGAAAATAAATAAAAATATACTCGCGGTAACGGCTAACCTGTTGGTACTTGATGCTTCTGCTGCTGCCTTTCAATTGAATGAGCATAGCGCTACGGGTCTAGGAAGAGCCTTTGCTGGTGAAGGCGCCATTGCTGATAATGCCGCGGTTTTGGCCAGAAACCCTGCGGCGATGTCAATGTTTGAACAGGCTGAAATTTCGGTACTCGCCACGGCAATTTTCCCCGATGTGTCACTTGAAGGTGTTTCTGCCCCGCAAGGGATAGATGCTGAAACACTAAACCTTAGCAGCATTGCCCCTGACGCATTTATTCCATCAATTTATTATATTCAGCCCATTAACCATGAGCTAGCGATTGGTTTTGGGGTTTTTTCTAATTTTGGTTTATCAACAAAATTGCCAGAGGATTATGCTGCGGGCTTACTGGGCGGTGAAACATCGCTGACCACGGTTAACTTTAATGGCAGCGTGAGCTATAAAATTAATGAAAAATTAAGCTTAGGGGCTGGACTTAATCTAGTGTATGGCGATGCTGAGTTATCACGGAATTTGGGTGCTAATCAATTTAACCTGCCTAATGCAACCATTGCAGCCAACATGACCGGTGATGATTATGGTTTTGGTTGGAATATTGGAGCCTTATATGAAATTAATGCCCAGAACCGTATTTCATTATCTTATCGAAGTCAGGTTGATTTAACGCTAACAGGAGACTATTCCAATGATTTACCGATTGCGCTTGGTGGCTTAGAAGGGCAAGTGCTGGCGGGCGACTTAGCTATTGCTTTACCAGATATTGCTGAATTGTCAGGTTTCCACCAATTAAGCGATAAGTTTGCTATACACTACAGCGTTATGTGGACCGGCTGGAGTAGTTTTGAAAAATTAGAAGCCTTTGCTCAAGGTATTGATGACCCCGTTTTTTCAAAAGTAGAAAATTTTGAAAATTCGATGCGTTCATCGCTTGGTGTTAGTTATGATTTTGATGAGGCGATAACCTTCAGAGCCGGTATCGCTTACGACGAAACCCCTGTTCAACAAGCATATCGCTCTATCTCTATTCCAGACAGTAACCGAGTTTGGTACAGCACAGGCTTTAGTTATCGCTTTAAAAATGCTTCCTCTGCTGATTTTGGTTTCAGCTATGTCAAGGGACAAGAAGAAACCTTTACCGAAACGGATGACTTTGGCCAGCAATGGCAATTTAATTCTAGCGGTGATGCCTTGATCATGTCAGCGCAATATAACTATCGCTTTTAGTGCTAACCTTTGGAGAAAGTGATGATCTTTATATTTAATAAAGTAATATTCAATAAAGCAATATTTAATAACACATTGCTCAAGAGAAAAGCTTGCTTAATATTCATTACGCTAGCTTTTATATTGCCAACTTCAGGGTGTGCCCTCCCCGTTGTTGAAGGGGTAAAAAGCGTTATGGCTAAACAGAACATTGAAGAATTTACTGTTGCCGCAACAAGCGGTGATGCCGAAGCTCAATATCAACTAGGTAACAGTTATTGTTGTGGTAATGGTTATCTATTTGATACTTATCAAGCGCTATATTGGCACTGTAAAGCGGCGGTGCAAGGGCATAAATTTGCTCAACTTGAACTGGCAAATATTTATGCGGGTAAGATAGGGTTAATGAACCAGTTTAAAAGCCAAGGCATGGCGTATCAAGATTTAGTGTTGGCGTATACTTGGTACACGAAAGCGATAAATCAAGGAGTAGAGGAGGCGATAGCTGTTCGGGAAAGCATTCAAGGCGAACTCACACCCGTGCAGCAGCAACAAGCATTATTAAAAAGTAATAGCTTATTAAAGACCACTTGTGAACTTAGGATAGCTGAAAACCCGGCAGTATAGTTTGCTACCTTTGGACTCAAACTTACAATGTTTAGAGCAGGTTGAGTTTTTGTACTGAAAAATAGTTAAACAAGTTCAGGGGATATGTTATAAAAAGCCATGTCCCCATGAATTTTACCTATTAAAGTAACATGGCTATGATTATTAACATAAAAGTAGTATTACTATGACTGAGCCGTTACCCATTTCAATTCATGTTGATGATGATTTAAAACAGCAATTTATAAAACTCACCTCTGCTAGTAATAAGCTTGAAGCGCAATTTAACTTTCAAACCATGACGGCTAATTGGTACAGTGATGAAGATAATATTTTATTTGTGCAGTTACGCTTAGAAACACCGCAAAGCTTTGTCGCTCAGCAACAGGCACAACAAAAAGCACAACAACAGGCGCAGCAGTGTGAAGTAACTATTTTTTCAGATGATGTTTTTAGTTTTTATAACAAGGGCAGTGAAGCGCCATTACTTATATGTCATATTGCTATAACCGATGCTGAGTTAACGTTATTGAAGCAACAAGAGCAGTTATTAATCGCTTTAATACAGGTTAAGCTTGAAAAAGTACTTAACCTTATTGCTAAACAATTAAATTTACCCACTATATAGCTATAGCGGCGAAATAACCGCGAGTTTTTTATATGTCAATTAGTCGTGCTCGCCTCGATCGTTTTATTAGCGATAAGTGTCAAATTAATCGTAAAAAAGTACGCTTATTACTCGCCCAAAAACGCGTGCGTGTTGATGGTATTATCGCCACAGATATCGCGCAAGCCATTGATAAATTCTCTGTTATTTTATTTGATGATAAAATTATTCAGCAGCATAAACCTTTATATATTATGTTGCATAAACCCATTGGGATTGTTTGCGCCACAAAAGATGATAAACATGTCACTGTGATTGACCTATTGGCCGACTTAGTAACACCACAAGAGCAGGCAAGCTTGCATATAGTGGGGCGCTTAGATTTAAATACCTCGGGCTTAGTGTTACTAACCAATGACAGTCGTTGGTCAGAGCAATTAACGTCACCCCAAAGTAAAGTCGCCAAACATTATTTGGTGACCTTAGAAAAGCCATTAACGGATGAATATATTCAAGCCTTTGCTCAAGGAATGTATTTTGCTTATGAGGATATCACCACCAAACCCGTCAGCCTGAATATTCTTTCCAAATATCATTGTGAGGTGATTTTAACGGAAGGTCGTTATCATCAAATAAAAAGAATGTTTGGCCGCTTTAATAACCCAGTTACTGAGTTACATCGAACATCCATTGGCTGCTATGTTTTAGATGAGCATTTGAAAGTAGGGGCAAGCAAAACTATCAGCATAACAAGTCTTTAGTCTAACAAAGCTCTAGCATAACAAAGCCTACACAGAGACGTTGTTATTCTCGGTGCTCTCTGTGGTAAATATTTCTAAGCTGAATAAATATATACTTACCATCCTAAGTTCACTCTTATTTAACGCCAAGCTCTTGCAATCGCTCGAGCAAATAGCTGGCTTGAGTGTGTTTTTCTGACAGCTTAACTTCACTACGAGGGTGTAAAAATAGCGGTAGCGAAATACGTGATTTACCCGTGTTGCCGCCCGTGGGATTAATAACTCTATGGGTCGTTGACGGAAAATAGCCTTGTGAGGCTTCTTGTAACATGTCGCCAATATTGATAATTAAATTGCCAAAGTCACTGGGCACGTCTAGCCAGTTGCCATCAGATAATTGCACTTGTAAACCAGGCTCATTAGCGGCAGGTAAAATAGTGAGTAAATTTATGTCTTCGTGGGCGGCCGCGCGAATAGCGCCTTGCTCTTCATCGCCCGTTAATGGCGGGTAATGCAATATTCGTAACAGCGTGTTGGGGGTATTATCTATCATCTTAGCGAGTGGCTGTGAATAATATTGTGCGACTTCATCAGGACTATACTGCTCAACCCAATCAAGTAGTTCGCTGGCTAACGCTGAGGTAAGTTGATAATAGTGCAGTATCTCTGCTTTTAATTCTTCAGGAATTCGCCCCCAAGGATAAACATGGTAATACTCTTTAATATCTTTATGTTGATGACCTTTGGCCGTTTCTGATATTTCAGGGGCAAAATAGCCGTCTTGTTTTTCAACATCAAAAGCAAAGTTGTGTTTATCGTCACTATTAAAAAAGGCTTGCCAATGGTTATAGATTGACTCAACTAATGATTGTTTAATGGGGTGATTGGTCAGTACACCAAAACCAGTTTCTCGTAGGCTTTTTACAAATTGTTGCGGGGCATCTTTGGCGGTGTAATCAACGACAGGTAGTGACATAATAGCTCTCTTGTCTTACTTTTATATATGCATGAAGTGTACTGATTTTATCTATATCTTCAAGTTTAAGGTGTATATAATGTTGTTAATAATAATTTCAAATAATTAATTTAAGCGAAGTTCAACATGAAACAACCCCTTTATATTACCTGCTTGGCCGTTGTTGCCATCGCGGGCTGTTCAAGTAATGATAATGCTTGTGAAGATATTACCTTGGCATCAGAGCAAATTCAGCAATGCCAAGCCTTGCATCGTCAAATTATTAATGCCAAAGGCCAGCCGCTCATTCGTACCGAGCTTGAACGCCGATATCAGCAGGATTGTATTGATATCAGATATTACCGTGATGAAAAACAACTCGCCATTTGTGGTAATAAGCATCGTGAAGAACAAATTCTAGACACAGCCCAACAAGAAGCTAAACAATAGCTTTATTCGCTTGGTAAAAGCCCACTAAAGTGTCAGCTGCTATCACTTTAGTGGATTTTTTTGTGATAAAAGTTCATTATGATTGTCTGATGGTTATCTCTTTTTACTTGGTGAGAGAATAGTCCGTACCTAGGTATAAAGTTTGACATGGTGGTTATTTAAATTTATGACAAAAAAGCACACTGACAGTGTTGAAGTAAGTGAGAGTAGCAAAGTATTAGCCCAAGATTTGCAAGCGAATACTGATGCGCCGACATCGTTGCAATTGACGCCGTTGCAACTATTACAAGATCAGCACCAAAACTTACAAATGCGTTATACCGCGTTATTCCACCTTAACCAGCTTTCTCAAGAATGTGACGAGTTGGAAAACTTCTACCCCCAAGTTCACCGTACTATTGCGTCATTAATGACCGCGAAAAACTTTTTTATTGTTAGTTATGATCAAACTTTTGCAACCATGGAGTTTGTTTATTGTGTCGATGAAAAAGATGATTGGCCAAAAGGTGCTATTGATTGTGAAAAATTTTCTGGCTCTTTTACTAATTTAGTTATCGAGTCTATGCAGCCTTTATTGGTGACACCAGCCCTAGAAAAAAAATTACAAGACAATGGTAAAGTTAAGGTTTATGGCACTACAGGCACCGATTGGTTAGGTGTACCCTTGCTACACGACGGTTTAGTTATTGGTGTTATGGTGGTGCAAAGTTATAGCGAAAGAGTGCGCTACACAGAACAAGATTTGAGTATGTTAACTTTTGCGGCTCAGCATGTTGTGGGGGCAATGACTCGTTTGCAAGATAAAGAGCAATTAACCAGTGCGGTTAATGCCAGAACTCGTGAATTAATGGCGCAGATCAGAGAGCGTGAAAAGTCAGAGTTACTGCAAGAGTCTTTATATCGAATCTCAGAGCTAACCAGTGATGCCAGTATTGATATTAATGATTTTTATGCCAAAGTGCATAATATTATTGGTCAATTGATTAATGCCACAAACTTTTTTATTGCTAAGTATTACCAAGAAAGTGACATGATCGAATATGTTTATGTTGTTGATGAAGGCTCAAGTGACTCTAAAAACTTTTTTCAAACAAGAAAACTATCGAACCATCATTCAGAGTTAGTTATTCGCCAACAAAAAACGGTGCTGTTGACTCAAGAAGATATGAAAGCGTTATTTGAAAGTGGCCAAACCCGCGAACCAACCTCAGGGGAACATTCCTGGTTAGGAGTGCCGCTATTGTATGCAGGGCAATTGCTTGGGGTTATGGTGCTGCAAAGCTACGATACTGATACCACCTATACTCAACAAGATGCCGAATTACTTAACTTTGTTTCCACCCATGTTTCTAGCGCTATTAAGCGACGTGAGGCATTAGATATTGAACGTCAAAGTCATGAATTGTTAGAGCAGCAAGTTAAATTAAGAACGCTGGCACTTGAAGAAGAAATAGTACAACGTAAACAAGCTGAAAAAAAATTAAAACACACCGCAAGTCACGATAGTTTAACGGGGCTACCTAATCGAGCTGTTTTTATTGATTTACTCAATCATGCCATTGCTTGTAATAAACGTAAGCCTGAATTAGCGTTTGCTATTCTCTTTTTAGATTTAGACCGCTTTAAAGTGGTTAATGACAGCTTAGGTCATCATGCGGGCGATGTACTTTTAAAACTTATTGCGCGTGAGCTGTCAGCGATAGTTCGTGATAAAGATACAGTCGCCAGATTAGGCGGTGATGAATTTGTTATCTTGATTGAAGATCTTAAATCAAATAACAAAGCTTTTGAAATTGCCCAACGTATTACCGAATTTTTAGAGCAGCCTTTCACCATTGAAAACCAACTTGTTTTTACTGGCACAAGTATTGGTATTCTATTTAGCGATGAACGTTACGATAACGCAGATACTATGCTGCGTGATGCTGATACGGCTATGTATCATGCTAAAGATTGCGGTAAAGGACGCTATGAAGTTTTTGACGCTAGCATGCACCAAAAGGTGCAAAATGCCTTAACCCTTGAGGCTGATATTAGAGAAGCGATTGAATGGCAAGAATTTGAACCCTACTTTCAGCCAATATTAAAACTAGATAATGAAGAGTTACAAGGCTTTGAAGCTTTAGCTCGGTGGCAAAGTACTAAACGCGGTTTTGTTTATCCTGACGATTTTATTCCACTGGCGGAAGAGACACATTTAATACAAGCGATTGATTTACAAATTTTGCAAAAATCGTGTCAGCAACTCAGAGTTTGGCAAAAAAAACTATTACGAGACGATCTTTATGTCAGTTGTAATTTATTTTGTAAGCAGTTTTTTAGACCGACATTACTCGATGATATAGCTAAAATTTTAATGCAAACAGAATTAAAACCTGAGCACCTAAGAGTTGAGTTAACTGAGCGAGCTTTACTGGAAAATACTGATATTGTCTTAGCGAATATGAAAGCGTTAAAGTTGTTGGGCGTGAAAATATTATTGGATGATTTTGGCACGGGTTATTCAAGTTTAAGTTATTTACACCGTTTTCCTATTGATGTGTTAAAAATAGATCGCTCATTTATCAGCAACGTCAATGAACATAAAAGTAACAAAGCCATTATTAAAACTATTATTGATTTAGCCACTAATTTACGTATGGTAACGGTTGGCGAAGGTATTGAAAATTTAGCTGATGCACAATTATTGCAACAAATGGATTGTTTATACGGACAGGGGTTTTATTTTTCAAAACCCCTACCAGCCACTGAAATGGAACAATATATTGTGGATAAATGTGTTTAGTTGTACTAGTCTAAATTTGTTTTTACAAATTCAAATATAGAGTTTACATTAACTGATAACTTTGAGATATGTGGCAAGGTAACTTTGTGCACTAAATAAGTCATTAAGCAATTGATAAACCGCTTTTATCAATTAAGAAATTGGCTAAGTTAGCCTTTCATTCAGTTAGAGAGATATATTGATAAGAAGCAGCCCAGAAGATCTCTAACGCAGCTGACTTAACCACTCCATCGCAGTACTTATTACTTACTTCTTACTATATTTTTAATGTTAAAATCTGTTTAGGGGCTGTAAGGCCAGCCAATTGCAGCAACTTCGCCAGTTATGATGTTGTATTGGATGGTGGGCACTCTATCGCCCAACTCTCCACTAAAACCACCAAAATAAGCTTTTATATAAACAAAGTGACAATAGATGTCCTCGGTTTCTCCTATTACAGAAAGTTGACTGCCATTTCTCACCCAATCATCATTTGACACAGACGCGGACCAACCATTTGAGCCTGTAATAAACCCTAAACTTGGCGCGTTGTCTTGCAAAAGGTCGTACCAAATAATGTCGCAATCACTTTCAAATGCAGTTGCCAGATTTGAACCCCCAGCGGGATATCCTTGCTCTGATGGTATACTTGAAAAAATACCAAAGGCTGAATCAGGCTGACCTTTAGCTCGCCATTGTAAGTGATACATCTTGACTGCACTTTTTACCGAGCCTAGATTTGTGTCAAAGACTGCTTGCTCAGTCTCCTTGGTCAAGTCTAAAAATTTAGGTAGGGCTGTAGCAGATAATATTCCTAGCAACACAATAACTATTACTAGTTCAATTAGGGTAAAGCCAGATTGTTTAGGTAATAATTGATGGTAATTCATAGGTTTACCTATAGCTAACAGGGATATCTTCAGGTGTTAGTTTATGAGTTAACTCACTTATACTACATTAGTTTTATTAATATTAAAAACATCATCTAGTATAGCCGGTTTTACTCATGGTCACTTAGGCAGAAAGTACTTTGAAAATTGTAAAACCATAGATGAACTACTACACCTTAGTTTTTAAATTCTTTAATGACTACTGTGGTCTCAAGGCTTTTTCCTTGGCGATATAACTTGAATAACAAGGCGGTATTTGGCTTGGTTTCAGCAACAATATCTAATGCTTGAGTAATACTTTCGATGGGCACATCACCTATTTGGTAAATAACATCGCCCGCTTGAATATTGGCAGTAAACGCTGGGCTGTTAGGGTTAACGGCTTGTACAATAAAGCCTTTTACATCGCTTAAGTAGCGGTCTGCTGAAATACCAAGCCAACCACGTACCACTTGGCCATTGGCAATGATTTCACGCATAACCTTGTCAGCCAACTGGTAAGGTATGGCAAAGAAAATTCCTTGAATATTTAGCTGTGGGTTTGATTGGGTAAACTTACGTGAGTTAATACCCACTAATACGCCATTGCTATTGACCAGTGCACCACCTGAATTACCCTCATTAATAGCGGCATCCATTTGCAGGAAATCTAAATAGCTGGTGTTACTTAAGCCGTTGCGACCGGTGGCACTAATAATGCCTTGGGTTACTGTTTGCCCTAAGTTGAGCGGATTACCTATGGCTAAGACGATATCACCCGCTAAAGATTGTTGTTCGGCTTTTTGCGGAATAACCGGTAAATTACTGGCGTTGACTTTTAATACCGCTAAATCGGTCACTTGATCAAAACCAATTAACTGGGCAGGAAAAATTTGACCACTTTGTAGTAACACTCGAATTAAATCAGCATTTTGAATAACGTGTAAGTTGGTTAAAATATAACCGTTGCTATCCATAACCACACCTGATCCTAAGCGAATCGATTTGCGCGCTTTTTTGCCATAGCCGGGGTTAGATTGAATTTCATCTGAATAAATATTAACAACGGCAGGACTAGCTAAACTCACGGCTTTCGCATAAGAAAGTGGTGCGGGTGTTTGCTGTTTTTGATTAAATAATTGCTGTAATAGCGAGTTGGTATTTGAACTGGGTACTAATAATAAAAAGGCAACAGCAAAAAGTATTCCGTAACTTATAGCGTTTAAGATGTATTTTAATGCGGATTTTAATTTCAAAAGAGAGTTCCAACACGGCAGTATTTTTTGTTATATAGCAATGTTACCTCAAGATGCTGGATTCAGCGAGAATTAAAGATTAGTTTCCACGTAACTGTTTTTTAAACGGAGTAAATACGTTTTCACTAGCCTTTAATTTTACACCACCGAGCCGCTATGCTTCACAGAGGGCTCTTCGAGCCTACACAGAGGTTTTGCTATCTTTGTGTAGGCTCGGTGTAGTGCGCAGCAAGGCCTACATATATGTAGATCACTTAGGTCATGCATGAGGCATATAACCTGCCTCGGTGTTCTCTGTGGTGCTGCTTTTCAAGCTGAATTAATACAATTTTTATATCACTACCTAATCATTAAATATTGTGAATAGTTATCGCGAATAATATTTAGCGCGAAAACACCTTTTCTGTCTTTTAAATAGCTGCGTAAATCGGCAATATTATTGATGCGAGTTTTATTAATGGCGGTAATTAAATCACCTGAATGTAAACCAACCATCTGCGCTGGTGAGTTATCAGCCACTTCGCTAATGCTAACGCCTTTATTGTTAGCGCTATTCTCTAACTTGGCACCTTCAAACATGCGATGAATGCCTGCTGCTGCAATGTTGCTTACCTGCGATTGTTTTAATGTCACCGTAAATTTTTCTTCATCGCCATTGCGGATGACGGTTAATTTAACTTTTTTACCTGCGCCGATAGAGCCAATTTTACCGCGTAATTCATTAAAGGTTTTTACTTTTTTACCGTTCACTTCAATAATAACATCGCCAGGTTTAATGCCAGCATCATCAGCGGCAGAGTCAGGCATTACTTGTTCTATAAAGCCACCTTGGTTAGTTTCAAGCTCCATTGCTTTGGCAATTTCACTGTTAACGCTACGTCCAGACACCCCTAAAACACCGCGATGCACTTCACCAAATTCAATGATTTGCTTGGCTAAGTTGTGCATCATATTGCTAGGAATAGCAAAACCAATACCGATATTTCCGCCATTAGGGCCTAAAATTGCGGTATTGATACCAATGAGTTCACCTCGTAAATTCACTAATGCGCCACCTGAATTACCGCTATTGATAGCGGCGTCAGTTTGGATGAAGTCTTCATAATTTTCGATGTCTAAGCCGCTTCGGCCTAAAGCACTGACAATGCCTGAGGTAACAGTTTGGCCTAAACCGAACGGGCTACCAATAGCGACGGCAAAATCACCGACACGTAATTCATCTGAATCTGAAATTTTAATCTCGTTAATATTGTCGGCGTCAATTTGCAACAGGGCAATATCACTATCGGCATCTGAGCCTATTTTTTTTGCTTCAATTTGACGGCCATCTTTTAAGGTAATTATGATTTCATCTGCGTTATCAACAACATGATTGTTAGTGACGACATAACCTTCTTTGGCATCAATAATGACACCAGAGCCTAAACCGCGAAAAGGACGTTGCTGTGCTTGGTTTGGGTTTTGACCAGGATTGCCAAAAAACTTAAAGATGTTAGGCACACTTTGCTTTACTTCATGAGTACCTTTAACGGCGATGCTCACCACCGCTGGGGTTGCTTTCTCAAGCATTGGTGCAAGGCTAGGCATTGTTTGACCATCAACAGCGCTAGGCCATGCAGCCATGGTAGGTGCGCTTGCTAAAACTAAAGAGCTAGAAAGAATGACGGCGTTAAGGGCAAGGGACATTTTTTTCATACGGAAGAATTCTCCTAAAACTTAAAAATATTACCACATTGGTAAACAGACCCTAAAATAGACATAAGCAAACACACTTAGTTCATCTCGGCGAGTTTGCTATTTGTAACACTTTATTTCTGGCTGCTTAGTTTATGGTTAGTCAGCGCTTGACGTTCGCTGTTTTTCATCAACAAATAATCCGCTGGCTTCACCAGAATAGTCTAGTGGTGCTTCTGTTGCGGTTGCAACATTTTTGCTAGCGCGTTTTGGGTGTCTTAATCCTGCTGTTTGAGCCAGTTGTTGCTGGGTTTCTTGTGAGAAAAATGGCATGCCGTCAACATCACTTGTTGTTGCGCGTTGTAATAGCTGGGTGCTTTCTTCCATTTGCTTCATGGCGGTTTGGCAGGTTGAATTCATTTGATCTAACAAGTTAGCGGAGCTTGCTAAGTGGTCGGCAACATCTAATTTATATTGCGCTAATGCGGCCTCGCTTTTATTCACTTGTTCAGCTAGTTTACGTTGCTCTTGGTTAGCAGACGATACAAAATGATTAGTAAAAAAACCAACAATGCTGCCGACAATGAAAACAATTAATGCAGTTACTACTGTCATAGGGTTACCTTAGGTTTATTGGAAATAAAATTAAAAAAGAGTAAAAAAATACTGCCTTGATAGTTTACAATATTACCTAAACAATGTGTTTATATAAATACATTGTCAGCAAATTCTTTTTCAGTTATGCCAGTTACATTAATTAAGTAACCTATTTTATACGTAGTAATTATTAATTTTAACAAGTAGAAATGATTACTTAGTTTGTGTGATTGGTATTAGCTAATAGTAAATAAAATACCCCAATAAATATGGTTCCTTGATGATAAAACTCACCCCTATTGATAAGTATAAGCAAGATTTAACACGAGATGATTTTCTTTTTGATGCGGCACAAGAAAACGCGGTGAATCAATTGCAACGGTTATATGAAGACCTGCAAGCTAAGCCCGTTGCAGTTTCAAGCTTTAAAAAAGTACTTAATCGCTGGAAAAAGGTTTATGCCAAACCCGAAATAAAACCAGTAAAAGGGTTGTATTTTTGGGGTGGAGTGGGCCGAGGGAAAACCTATTTAGTTGATACCTTTTATGATTGTTTACCCTTTGAAAATAAAATGCGCGTCCACTTTCATCGCTTTATGCATAGGGTACATCAAGAGCTAAAAGGGCTAACTGGTCAGTCTGATCCCTTAAAAATTATTGCTAAAAAGTTTGCGCAAGAAACCCGTATTATTTGCTTTGATGAATTTTTTGTCTCTGATATTACCGATGCCATGATTTTAGGGGCTTTATTTGAAGAATTATTCGCCCGCAATGTCACTTTAGTGGCAACTTCAAATATTATTCCCGATGAACTCTATCGCAATGGTTTACAACGAGAGCGTTTTTTACCGGCAATAAAATTGATTAATGAACACACCGACATTGTCAATGTTGATAGTGGTGTTGATTATCGTTTACGTACCTTAGAGCAAGCTGAAATTTATCATTACCCATTAGATCAACAAGCGAATGATAACTTACATCATTATTTCAAGCAGCTTTCTTGTGAGGTAGGTAAAGAGGGGGTTGATATTGAAATTAATAACCGACAGTTAGCAACTGTTTCTGTTTCTGATGGTGTTGTTTATTTCGACTTTTCAGTGCTTTGTGAAAGTGCCCGTAGCCAAGGTGACTATATGGAAATTAGCCAGTTATATCACACAGTATTAATGGCTAATGTAAAACAAATGGGGCGCGAAAGTGACGACAGCACCAGACGTTTTATTGCCTTGGTTGATGAGTTTTATGAGCGTAATGTCAAATTGATTATTTCAGCTGAAACCGCTCTTGAAGATTTATATAGTGGTGGCAATTTAGCCTTTGAATTTAAACGCTGCTTAAGTCGACTACAAGAAATGCAGTCGCATGATTATTTGGCCAGTGAGCATTTGCCATAAGAAATGCCCAAATCAACATAATGATTACCTAGCCAGTGAGCATTTGCCATAAGAAATGCCCAAATCAACATAATGATTACCTAGCCAGTGAGCATTTGAGAAATGCCCAAATCAACATAATGATTACCTAGCCAGTGAGCATTTACCATAACAGCAGTTGCGAGTTTCGAGTAACGAAGTGCTTATCTCTATTTTCTTCGCAACTCGAAACTTTGCTTTCTCGAAACTAATACATTAGCGTATATAATTTACGGCGGTACTTTGTCGCTATGGCATCACCGTCAGGTAATGACTTTAATACATCTAAAAACAATGTTTTGCTCGCCTCTTTAGTTTCTGTATCGCCTGCCTGCATTAATCTAAATAATAATAGCAAGGCATCTTCATGACGATTCACTTGGCTATATTGTGCCGCAAGCTGGTGTTTAAGTTCAATATCATCAGGTTTAGTGGTCAATTGTGCTTCTAATGCTTGGATCTCGGGCGAGTTCGCCGCTTGGCTAGCCAATTCTAATTTTGCCAATAATGCTTGGTAGTAACTGCCTTGATCGACCATCATGATGCCATCAAGCAATGTTTGCGCATCCTCAGTCTTACCGAGCTGAATGTTGATATCGGCGAGTAGTAGCTTGATGTCGGCACGTTCATTATTAATTTGATACGCTTGGCTTATTACCTTTAACGCCTCATTGAAATTGCTTTCGGTGAACAAATTTTGTGCTTGTGCGAGTAATAAGTCTTCTTGCTTGGGTAGATGTTTATCCAAAAAGGTGGCAATCGTTTCATCCGTTTGCGGACCTGATAGACCATCAAGGGGTTGTCCATCTTTAACGAGTATTGCTGTAGGCAAGCCTTGAATGCCAAATTGCTGGGCAATTTGTTGTTCGGTTTGACAATCAACCGTCGCCATTAGCATTTGTTCGGGAAATGGCGCTACTTTTGCCGCTAACTTATCTTTTAGCTCAACACTTTCAGGTATTTGCGCAGCCCAAAATGCCACTAACACTAATTTGTTTTTTGATTCATCCAACACAACTTGTTGAAAGTTTTCTAGGGTAATTGCAATCATATTTGAATTCACACTTTATTTTTTTACGAATGTTTTTTAACTACTTTTTTATAACTAATGTTATAACTAATGTTTTAACTCATATTTTATAACAAGTTTATGGTAACTAAGCTCTTTTAGCCAAGAATAAACCATAATAAGCCCACGCCTAAAACTAAACGATAGATAACAAAAGGCATCATGCCTATTTTATTTAATAGAATAAGAAAGTAATGAATACAAGCATAAGCACTGACAAAAGCCAGTAAGCTACCAAGGCCTATTGCTTGCCAGTCAACACCTTCGGTTGATAATACTAGCTTTAATGTTAAATAACTGCCAGCCATCGCAATGGCAGGAATTGACAGTAAAAAAGAAAAGCGTGCGGCATTATCACGAGACAAACCTAACATTAAGCCGATGGTCATGGTTATGCCTGAGCGAGAAGTGCCGGGAATTAACGCCACAGCTTGTGCTAAGCCAATTAACATTGCTCCTTTAAAGCCAAGTTTCTCTAGCGGTTTGTGGCTGTTTCTATGACCCGCTTTAACATCGGCAAAACCGAGTAAAAAGCCAAACAGTAGCGTGGTTGCCGCAATTACTAGTGCGGAGCGTAAATGCTCTTCAATTAAATCTTTACCCAATAAGCCAAATAAACCCGCGGGAATGGTGGCAAAAATAATCCACCACGCTAACTTACCTTCAAAATTTACTTGGCTATCGCTGTTATTTTTAGCTGGGCCAATATTCACCGTGCCCAACCAAGCGACCGACATAGCGCCTAATTCTTTACGAAAATACAGCATTACCGCTAATAAAGTGCCGACATGTACCGCAACATCAAAAGCTAAACCTTGGTCTTGCCAACCTAAAATTTGTGAGGGCAGTATTAAGTGAGCAGAGCTGGAAATAGGCAAGAATTCCGTTAAGCCTTGCAGTAGTGCCAAAATAATTATTTCTAAAGTACTCATTTGCTCTTTTATACTCCTTGTAGGTTGAGGGATAGTCCAATATTAATCATTGATATATTACATTTATTCAGTTAAAAATTTTACCACTGAGAGCGCCAAGGTACTCTACTTTTTGTTTACCAACATTTTTCCACAATGCTTAACTGCTGACTCTTTTTATCGTAATCTTGCCACAAATCTTGATAACTTTTATTAAGTAAGGGATGTATTAAAGTAGGGGCAATTTCACTTAATGGCCATAGTACAAAAGCATTTTTGTCTATTTCATCGCGTGGCAATTGCGCCGGGATTTCGGTAATTAAATCATCAAAGAGGAGTAGATCAAGGTCTAACGTGCGCGGGCTGAATTTTTTAGCATTAACGCTACGGCCATAACTAAATTCTATCTCACGCAACATAATAGCCACTTGCTCGACATTGTGTTGACAAGATAAACCGACCACCATGTTATAAAAAGGCTTGCCGTTGAAACCAACCGCGTCACTTTCAAACAGTGATGAGAGTTTAAGTGCGTCAAATGGCAAGTTAAAAGCGTATGCTAGCGCTGTAAGGCCACATTTTATGTGATATTTACGCTCAACATTGCTGCCTAATGATATGTATATTTCAGCCATGATTTTATTTTTCATGACCAAGTTGAATTGGCGTAAGCTGACCACGTTCAATTTCAACACCGACCGTGTCAGCATTATGAACCGCACCCGGTTTACCTATTTTAAGTTGCAACCAAGGGATATGATATTGCGTCATTAAAAATGCCGCCATGCGCTCCGCTAATGTTTCCAATAAATCCACGGGATTATTGTTGGCAAAGGTTTCAATGGCGGTTGAAATTTCAGCATAGTCTAAGGTTTTTGCTAATTCATCATTAACGGCTGCTTTAGCGGTATCCCAAGCCATAGCTACGTCGATCACCAGCGTCTGCTTTATCTCTTTTTCCCATTGAAAAAAACCAATGGTGGTTTGAATATGCAAACCTTTAATAAAAACCTTGTCCATTTTCAGCCTGTTAATCACAATTATTACAAAATAAAAAGCGAGTTTACCTGCGTGGCAGTAGAAAAACTAGCAGATAACAAGATAGAATGAAGAATAATGTTAATTTTTTATGATTTTTCATTGCCATGCTGCTATTGACCCTTGCCATGATTGTTGCTGCCTATTTAATAGGTTCAATTTCTAGTGCCATTTTGATATGCAGGTTATTAGGTTTACCTGATCCTAGAACGACTGGCTCTCATAATCCGGGTGCAACTAATGTCTTGAGAATGAGTAATAAGCTGACCGCTGGCACTGTGTTATTGCTTGATATTCTAAAAGGTACAATTCCCGTTTGGGGCGCTTATTTCTTATATGCTCATCTTGGTGAGCAAGAGCCTTTATATTTGGGGGTTATTGGTGTTTTTGCCTGTTTAGGGCACATGTATCCAGTGTTTTTTAATTTTCAAGGTGGCAAAGCGGTAGCGACAGCATTGGGGACATTATTACCCATAGGTCTAGGCTTAGGTACCTTATTAATAGTTACTTGGCTGGCGGTGGCTAAGTTAACAAAATACTCAAGCTTGGCAGCTATTGTGACGGTGTTTATGGCACCATTTTATGTGTTTCTACTTAAACCTATCTATGTCTACCCTACGCTAATGCTGAGCGGTTTAATTATATTTAGACATAAAGACAATATAATTCGCCTATTTAAAGGCAAAGAAAGCAAAATATCGACTAAAATTAACTTTAATGAATAGCGTATTTATTTTAGGCATTTTATGAACAAAGTAATCAAACTTCTTTTTATGTCTGTGTTGAGCTTTTCTTTTACTCTGGCCGTATCGGCGCAACAGTTTCCGCCAGCTAATGTTAATGTTATTAGCGCCAAAATAACCTCGTTAGCTCCGGTAGTTTGGGTGTCGGGTACTGTGGTTAGTCAAAATGATGCCGATATCGCGGCAGAAATTTCTGGTCGGTTAATCAGTTTATCTGCCATTGGCGCCAGAGTGAATAAAGGCGATGTTATTGCTGGTATTGACGATAAACAGCTGAAGATTTTATTTAAAGAAGAGCAAGCTAATGTACTCAATAGTCGCGCAAGTTTGCGTTTTTTAGAGTCTGAAGTTACCCGTAAGACACTATTGGTTAAGCAAAACCTGTCTCCTGCCACAGAATTAGATAAAGCTATTTCGGAGCGAGATATTGCTAAAGGTGATGTTATTGCGGCGCAAGCAAGGTTGGCTAGAACGGAGCAAGATCTAGCTTACACGCAATTAAAAGCGCCCTTTGCTGGCATTATCGCACAGCGTATTGCTAGCTTAGGCGAATATGTTGATAACGGCAGCGCTATTGTACGTTTGGTTGAAACAGCAAACCGTGAAGCCACAGTGTTTGCGCCTATTGTTGCTTATCAATTTTTAAAACAAGCCAAACAGTTAGTGGTTGAATCTCCCTTGGGCAGCGGCAGTGCCAACATTAAAGCTTTAGTGCCAGTTGCTAACGCTCGTTCTCATTTAATGGAAGTGCGCTTAGATATGTCAACATTTGACTGGCCTATTGGTTTAAATATTAAGGCAAAAGTGGCCAATGGTCTTAGTGCTATGGCATTAGCTGTGCCTCGTGATGCGCTAGTATTGCGTCGTGATGGCGTTAGTGTTTTTCGCGTCAATAAAACCGATAAAGGCGTTATTGCTGAGCAAATACCGGTTGACGTAGGTATTGGCATGGATGATTTAGTGGCTATTTCAAGTACCTCATCTACCACTGAAATTAGTGACGGTGATTTAATTATAATTCGTGGCGCAGAGCGCTTACAAAGCGGTCAAAGTGTGGTCATTAAAAATAACAATCATAAACTGATCTCTGGTGGTATAGAGCAGGACAATAAAGATGCGGATGGCAAAGCCGCCGACAGCATTGCCGTCAGTAAGCAAAATGGCAAAGGGAGCCAGTAATGAGTTTAACGTCGTCAGCGCTTAAAAATCCAACGGCGGTTATTGTTGCTGTGTTATTGGTGGCGTTATTTGGCGCTATTAGTTTGTTTAAGTTGCCGGTGCAATTAACCCCAGATATCAGTAAGCCTGAAATTAGTATTTCTACAGGTTGGCGCTCTGCTGCTCCTGAAGAAATGGAAGCTGAAATTATTGAACGACAAGAAGATGTATTGAAGGGCTTGCAAGGTTTAGATTTATTGACTTCTAGCTCTAATCAAGGCAGCGGTAATATTACCTTACGTTATAAATCAGGGATAAATTTAGAGCGTGCTTTAATTGATGTAATGAGCGCTTTAAATCAAGTGCCTAATTATCCTGCGGATGCAACTGAGCCTGTTATTTCTGTTGGTGGCGATAGCACCTTTGATGCCATTGCTTGGTTTGCTTTAAAACCTTTAGTTGACAATAAACGGGATATTGTTAGCTATCAAGATTATGTTGAAGAGGTAATTCAAACTCGCATAGAGCGTGTCGCAGGTATTTCAAAAACCAATGTTTTTGGTGGTTTGTTGTCTGAATTAAGAGTTACCTTTGATCCCTACAAAGCCGCAGCTTTAGGATTAAATATTCCTGATCTTGCGACTACTTTAGCAAATAATAGCGATACCTCGGGTGGCTTTAATGAAGTAGGGCGCAGAAAATATACCTTAAGGTTTTCGGGCAAATATGGCGCACAACAGTTAGGCGCAATGGTGCTAGATTGGCGTGACGGGCAACCTATTTTATTGCGTGATGTTGCCACTGTTGAACAAACTCTACAAGACAGAACGGGTATATTAACCCTTGATGGTGAACCTGCTATAGCGATGAATGCGCAGGCAGAGCAAGGGGTCAATGTTATTCAAGTGATGGACGATTTACAAGCGGCAATGAGTGAGCTTAATAACGGGCCATTAAAACGTGTTGGCTTGCAAATGATCCAAATGTCTGATGAAACCATCTACATTAATCGTTCAATGGCTTTGGTGAGAAATAATTTGCTCATGGGCGTCGGCCTAGCAATCATCGTTTTATGGTGGTTTTTACGTAAATTTAGGGCAACGCTAATTGTTGCGTTATCTATTCCTATTTCATTAGTGGTTACGCTTATTGTTATGTATGTTGCTGATCGAACCTTGAATATTATTTCTATGGCGGGGTTGGCGTTTGCGGTGGGTATGGTGTTAGATGCCGCCATTGTGGTGTTAGAAAATATTGTTCGATTACGGGAAAAAGGTGAAGCGCCAGAAACGGCCTCACTACAAGGGGCGACGCAAGTTTGGGGCGCGTTGATCGCTTCAACGGTTACCACAGTGGCTATTTTCTTACCTATTGCTTTTTTAGAAGCCGTTTCTGGGCAGTTATTTGCTGATTTAGCCATTACTATTGCGGTGGCTATAGTCGCGTCATTAATTATTGCGGTCACCGTTTTACCGACCGCAGCTCGAAAATTATTAGCCGAGGTTAACGAAAAAGACCCGCATGCCCATTGGTGGCGTAATATCACTCAAGGTATTATGCGAATTACCAGCACGCCAGCTAAACGTTATGCTTGGATCTTTGGCCTAATGTTACTGTCTTTCGGCGGTAGTTGGTTGTTGTTTCCTAAGATAGACTATTTACCCAAAGGCAATCAAAACCAATTTCAAGCCTTTATTTTACCACCGCCAGGGTTAAGTTACCCTGCAGCACGCTTTGAAATGAGTGATGAAATAAACCGTCGTATAACCCCTTATTTAACCGGCGAAAAAGAGCCTAAAATCGCCCACACTTGGATGGGTTTTTTTGGTAGTTTTGGTTTTATGGGCGGCCATGCGCAAGATGCTAATGATATTGGTAAAATAATTGAGGTGATCAATACTGAATTTCTGCAAGGTTTCCCTGACACTATGGCATTTGCTTCACAGTCGCAAATATTTCAAAGCCTTGGTGGCGGTAGAAGAATTGATGTCGATATTCAAGGTAATGATGTCGACACTTTATTAAAAGCCGCTCAAGTGGGCTATGACACTATTAGCCAAACATTGGCTGGTGCGCAAATTCAACCTTCACCGGGCTTAACATTAGCGGAACCTGAACTACGTATGATCCCTAATGAAAGGCGCATGGCTGAAGCGGGTTGGAATCGTTCAGAAGTTGCGGCTATTTCCCGTTCGCTTGGTACAGGTTTGTATGTTGGTGATTTCTTCAATGGTCAAAAACGTTTAGATGTATTTCTTCGCAGCACCGATTGGCAGTCGCCAGAAGAATTAGCCGCTATTCCTTTATATACCCCTAATGCAGGTGTTCAACCCGTAGGCGAACTCGTTGAAATTGTTCGCACGGCAGGACCAAGCTCAATTAGGCGAGTCAACAGACAACGTACTATAACCTTGCGAGTTACCCCACCCGATGACTTAAGTTTAGAAGAGGCAATAGCACAAATAAAAATACAAGCCGAGCCTGCTATTATGGCGGTTTTATCTGCTGATGTTATCGGTGAAGGCGGTGGTCTTGCCACGGTGAATTATCGCGGTAGTGCTGAAGCATTAACCGAAGCATTAACTAGCATGAGCCAAAGCTTCATGTTGGCGTTGATTATCCTTTTTTTATTAATGGCGGCCTTATTTCAATCGTTTAAAGACAGTTTGCTGGTGGTATTAACTATTCCGCTTGCCACTATTGGTGGCATTGGCTTTTTGCAGCTAACTAATCTAGTGATATTTCAGCCTTTAGACTTATTGACCATGATAGGCTTTATCATTCTGCTGGGACTTGTGGTTAATAATGCTATTTTATTAGTGTACCAAACAAGACAAGGTGAGAAAGAAGGTTTGTCTCGCCATGACGCTGTTGAACAAGCGGTAAGGTTAAGGTTAAGACCCATTTTAATGAGTACCTTAACCAGTATCTGCGGTATGTTACCTTTATTATTAGTGCCGGGCGCGGGGGCTGAGCTTTATCGAGGTATTGCTGCCGTGATTGTCGGTGGTATGAGTGTTAGTACAATATTCACCTTAATCTTTTTACCTAGCTTACTGCAGTTGGATCGTAGGCAGGAACTTGTTCGCGCTCAATAAGTTTGATTACCTTCCCTTACACAGCGCGATTAAATCTCGTTACACTGCGGGTAAGCTATCCAACGACCAGCGAGGGTGTGCTTTAAAGGTTAAGTCGGCGTGCGTGCCTGCTTTTAACCGTTGTAAGCCTGCATAAGCGATCATGGCGCCATTGTCGGTACAAAATTCAGGCCTAGGGTAGAAGACACTGCCACCTAATTTTTTAGTGGTCATGGCTAATTTTTCACGCAATGCCGTGTTGGCACTAACACCACCAGCAATCACTAAACGGCTCAGGTTTTCCTGTTTTAGCGCCCGTTTACATTTTATCGCCAAGGTATCTACTACGGCTTGTTGAAAGGCTAGGGCAATATCAGCATGAGTTTGCTTAAGCTCTGTTGTATTAAGTTCTAGTCCCTCGGGAGACGTACACTCTTTTCTAACTAACGTGCTTGCCGCCGTTTTTAAGCCACTAAAGCTAAAATCTAAGCCCGGCCTGTCGGTCATAGGGCGCGGCAGCTTGAAGCGATTTGCTACACCACTTTCTGCCATTTTAGATAGCGCAGGGCCACCCGGATAATCTAAACCTAATAATTTGGCGGTTTTATCAAAGGCTTCCCCCGCGGCATCATCAACCGACTCCCCCAATAATTTATATTGACCAATACCGTCAACGCGCACCAACATGGTATGTCCGCCTGACACTAATAAGGCAACAAAAGGGAACTCAGGCACATCATCTTCTAGCATTGGCGCTAATAAATGTCCTTCCATGTGGTGCACGGGCACGGCGGGTAAATCCCAGCCGTAAGCCAAGCTTCGGCCAATTGAGCAACCCACCAATAATGCACCAACAAGCCCTGGACCTGCGGTATAAGCAACACCGTCTAAATCTTGTGGTGTTAAGTTAGCGTCTTTTAATGCGGCTTTAATTAAAGGGATAGTTTTGCGAACATGATCTCGTGAGGCAAGCTCTGGTACTACGCCACCGTAATCAGCATGCACAGCAATTTGGCTATAAAGCTGGTGTGCCATGATGCCCTGTTCGTCATCATAAATGGCAATGCCCGTTTCATCACAGGAAGTTTCGATACCTAAAATTCGCATACAATATGGTCTCAAAAATAAGGTGGATAGAGTTAAGTGGGAGGATTTTACCTAGCATTTTTTTATTTCGCTAGTTTATTTGTTAGTACCAAACAAATTAGCCTTTACATCATTAAGTACTTAGCAGTAGAATACGTCACCCATTTTTAATAGAGCGGGTGTAGACAAGATTTTATTTAGCTAAAAAAGCGAGTGAAATCGAAGTTCAACGCCGATTTATATAGATACATACTAAGGTAATACAGTACATGCCAGTAATTAAAGTAAGAGAAAACGAACCATTTGACGTAGCACTACGTCGTTTTAAACGTTCATGTGAAAAAGCAGGTATCCTTTCAGAAGTTCGTCGTCGCGAATGTTATGAAAAGCCAACTTGGGAACGTAAACGTAAAAAAGCAGCTGCAGTTAAACGTGCGGCTAAAAAAGTTTCTCGTGAGAATGCTCGTCGCATTCGCATGTACTAAGACTATTCTTTTTTAAGAATGACCTTAGTAACCTTTAGAGCCTATTAGATGTCACTACTAATTCAACTCAAAGATGAAATGAAAATGCCATGCGCGCCAAAGACAAATTACGTCTTGGTGTTATCCGTATGGCTTTATCTGCGATTAAGCAAGCTGGAATTGATCACAACACCGAAGCAACTGATGACAATGTTACTGCCGTTTTAACCAAAATGGTTAAACAGCGTAAAGAGTCTATCAAAATGTTTACTGACGGTGGTCGTGACGAATTAGCGGCAAAAGAAGCTGAAGAAATAACCACTTTAGCGTTTTTTCTTCCTCAGCCACTTAATGATGCAGAGATTAACGATTTAATTAATAACGCTATTAAAGATACTGGTGCCGCCTCAATGGCTGACATGGGTAAAGTTATGGCGGTGTTAAAGCCATTAATGCAAGGCAAAGCAGACATGGGTGCAGTAAGCGGCCAAGTACGTGCAGCACTTAATTAGCTTTTTTAAAAAGTAAAGGCCAATAATCGTATTGAATAAGCCGTAATGACTTAGGTTGTTACGGTTTTTTATTTGCCAAAATTCAGTGAAAATATCGCAACTATTGTATTTTGTTTTGTGTACAATAAATGCCTTCCATTTCTATAGCAGGTAACTTTTTACAGCATGGCCGGACGTATCCCTCGACAATTTATTGATGATTTATTGGCACGTGCCGACATTGTTGAGCTAGTAGATGCCCGTGTACCCCTGAAAAAAGCCGGTAAAAATTATCAAGCTTGTTGTCCTTTTCATAATGAAAAATCCCCCTCTTTCACCGTCAGTCATGACAAGCAGTTTTATCACTGTTTTGGTTGTGGAGAACACGGTAATGCCATTTCATTTTTAATGGAATTTGACCGGCTTGATTTTGTTGATGCCATTGAAGAACTGGCAAGTCACTGTGGCGTGGAAGTGGTGCGAGAAGAAAATAATGCCAGCCCGGCAGAGCAACGTCGCCAACAACAAATTTATCAACAAAAACAAGATGACTACGAGTTAATGAACCAAGTTAGTCGCTTTTATCAACAGCAACTAAAAGTAGCAACAGACAAAAAAACAGCCATTGATTACTTAAAAGGCCGCGGCTTAAGTGGTGAAGTAGTTAAACGCTTTGGTATCGGTTATGTCAGTGATGCCTGGGATGGCATGATGAAAGTTTTTTCAGCTAATGGCCAAGCCAATCAACAATTAGTTGATTTAGGTATGGCGATTCAAGGTGATAAAAACAGGCCTTATGATAGGTTTCGCGGTCGCATTATGTTTCCTATTAGCGACAAGCGCGGTCGAGTGATTGGTTTTGGTGGTCGAGTGTTAGGAGATGAAAAACCTAAGTATTTGAACTCACCAGAAACACGCATTTATCATAAAGGCCAAGAATTGTATGGCCTTTATGAGGCTAAGCAAGCCAACAAAAATCTACAACGTTTAGTGGTTGTTGAAGGCTATATGGATGTTGTTGCTTTGGCACAGCATGGCGTTGATTATGCGGTCGCCTCATTAGGAACAGCGACAACCTCTGAACAATTACAAACAATGTTTCGCACGGTAAAAGAAGTGATCTGTTGTTACGATGGTGATAGAGCAGGGCGCGATGCTGCATGGCGAGCGATGGAAAATGCTTTACCATTAATTCGTGATGGCTTCTCACTAAAATTTGTTTTTGTACCTGACGGTGAAGATCCTGACTCATTAATTCGTGAAAAAGGTCAGCAAGCGTTTGAAACAATACTTGCTCAAGCTATGCCATTGTCAAAATTTCTGTTTGATCATCTTATGTCGCAAGTAGATATGAATTCATTAGAAGGTCGAGCCGCCTTAGTTGAATCATTCCAACCCTATTTAGCAAAACTACCAGAAAGTGTGTTAAAAGATGCCATTATCAATGATATTGCCAACAATTTTGGTACCGGCAGTGAGCAGCTTTTAGCGAAATTAAATAAACGTAACAATGCAAATGCCGCCATTAAAAAACCTAAAGCTAACACCAAAGTTACGCCCGTTAGATTGGCTATTGCATTATTGCTAGAACATCCCCATATAGTAAACTCGTTAGATGATATATCTATTTTACAGCCATTAGATATTCCCGGTGTTGCTTTATTAAATCAACTGTTGAGTTTATGTCAGCAAAACCCTGATATTAAAACGCCACAGTTATTGGAATATTTTCGTGATACTGAGCAAGGCAAGCAGTTAGCAAAATTAATGTGTTGGCAACATCATGTTGAAGCCGATGCCGCGACAGATGTTTTTCTGGATAGCATAGAAAAGCTACTCAATAATTTTGTTGAACAACGCGCGGAAATATTGCTACAAAAAGCTCGTACAGGACAAATGACTCAGCAAGAAAAACAAGAGCTGCAAGCAATACTTAATGCGTCGTAGTTACTAGCAGCTATACTTGAATAAAACCCAGTAAAGAAGACTTTTAATTACTGGAAATAGCACAAAAAATTCGCTATAATGCGCGGCTTTGTTATGCAGCACTAGTGCGCGGCATTGCTACCCTAATTTACAATATACAGGTGGACACTCGTCAATGGAACAAGCCCCTCAATCAAGACTTAAAGAGTTAATAACCAAAGGTAAAGAGCAAGGTTATTTAACGTTTGCACAAGTTAACGATCATCTCCCACAAGATATTATCGATTCAGATCAAGTAGAAGACATTGTTCGTATGATCAATGACATGGGTATTCAGGTGTTTGAAAACGCACCCGATGCCGATACCTTGATGATGAGTGAGGCCAATACTGATGAAGATGCGGCAGAAGCTGCAGCTCAAGCACTTGCTACTGTTGAAAGCGAAATTGGTCGAACAACTGATCCTGTGCGTATGTATATGCGTGAAATGGGAACAGTGGAGTTATTGACACGCAAAGGCGAAATCGTCATTGCTAAGCGTATTGAAGAAGGCATTAAAGAAGTACAGCGTAGTGTTTCTGAATACCCACCAGCGATTAATTATTTACTTGATATGTGGGACAACTTTGAAGCGGAAGAGCTTCGTTTAACTGATATTATTGTTGGCTTTTTAGACCCTGATGCAGAAGATGAAGATGTTGCTGCGGCTGCAACTCATGTTGGCTCTGAATTATCAAAAGAAGATCTTGATGATGAAGATAAGGGCGATGATGATTCTGATGACGAGGATGAGGAAGAAGAAGATACCGGTCCTGATCCTGAGTTAGCACGCGAGAAATTTACTGCCTTACGTGAAGCGCATGAAAAAGCTCACAAAATCATTGCTAAGAAAGGCCGTGGCCATAAAGACGCTCAAGCTGCTATTGATGCCGTTGCTGAAGTGTTTAAAGAATTCCGTTTAATTCCTAAATTATTTGATAAATTAGTAAAAAACATGCGCAGCATGATGGATAGATTACGCGTGCAAGAGCGTTTAATTATGAAGCATTGTGTGATGGGCGCAGGAATGCCGAAAACCACTTTTATCAAAATTTTCCCAGGCAATGAAACCTCAAAAAATTGGTTTGAAGCAGAGAAAGCTGCAGGTCATGCATACTCAAGTAAGCTAGGTGACATTGAATTAGATGTAGAACGTTGTATCTACAAATTGAATCAAATCGAAGAAGAAACCCATTTAAATATTCACGGCATAAAAGATATTAACCGTCGTATGTCTATCGGTGAAGCAAAAGCTCGTCGTGCGAAAAAAGAAATGGTTGAAGCTAACTTACGTTTAGTTATTTCAATTGCCAAAAAGTACACTAACCGCGGTTTACAATTCTTAGATTTAATTCAAGAAGGTAATATCGGCTTAATGAAAGCGGTTGATAAGTTTGAATACCGTCGTGGTTATAAGTTCTCTACTTACGCAACATGGTGGATTCGTCAAGCAATCACACGTTCAATTGCCGACCAAGCACGTACTATTCGTATTCCAGTGCACATGATTGAAACCATTAACAAATTAAACCGTGTTTCTCGTCAAATGCTGCAAGAAATGGGGCGTGAGCCAACACCTGAAGAATTAGCTGAACGCATGATTATGCCAGAAGATAAAATTCGTAAGGTATTAAAAATTGCTAAAGAACCTATTTCAATGGAAACACCCATTGGCGATGATGAAGATTCACACTTAGGTGACTTTATTGAAGATGGCAGTGGTGAACTACCTGTTGATTCAGCAACATCTGAAAATCTTAAAGGGGCAACCCATGAAGTACTTGCGGGTTTAACCGCACGTGAAGCTAAAGTATTGAGAATGCGTTTTGGTATCGACATGAATACCGATCACACTTTAGAAGAGGTTGGTAAGCAGTTTGATGTTACACGTGAACGTATTCGTCAAATTGAAGCTAAAGCATTACGTAAGCTACGTCATCCTTCTCGCTCTGAGCAGTTAAAAAGCTTCTTAGATGGTGAGTAGAGACTCGATATAAAGCAAAATTAGTTTAAAATAGTGCGATAAAAGAGTAAGTTAGTTTAACTAATTTACTCTTTTTTTTTGCAAGGAATCTTATGTTAATTATCGCGCGCTTATTGGTTTTGTTACTGTTTATATCACTCGCTTTTATGACCAACCAAGCTTATGCCGCACAAGAGAGTAAGTTTGAAGTTACTCCGCTAATGGGTTATCGCTTTGGCGGCGATTTTGAAAGCCAAGATGCTGGAACAACCTCGACAGTTAAGTTAACAGAAAACATTAACTACGGGTTATTGTTTGCATGGAATGTTGACAGAAAACGCCAAGGTGAAGTGCTTATCAGTCACAATAACACGGAGTTTTCATTATTAGGTGGCTCGGTAGCAAGTAATAATAATTTAGCCATAACTTATGCTCATATAGGCGGCAACGTACCTATTTCATACGGAGCTGTGCCGCTATTTATTACGGGTGGTTTCGGTTTAACGCATTTTTCACCTGAAGATAGCTTATTAGCTAATGAAACACGTTTTTCTATGAATGTAGGTTTAGCGACTAAAATTTCAGTAACCGAAAGCCTTAGTTTGAGGTTTGGTGGCCGACTATATGCCACACTCTTTAACTCAGACAGTGCTATTTTTTGTGATGAAGAAAATTGTGCTATTTCAATCTCTAGTGATTTATGGATTCAAAGTGAAGTTAATGCCGGGGTAACGTTTACCTTTTAAGCTTTTTATTTGCAAAGATTAGGTTTTAATTATTGAAAAAAGCAGGAGTTGCTTAAGAATTAATCGAATAGGCAATAAAACAAAAAATAATAAAGCTCAGTAGGTGACAATAAAATAAAAAATGCTTATACTGCACGCGTTTTGATAAAGCTATTTATTCTTAATCGCTTTAAATACATCTTAATGGCCCCTTAGCTCAGTTGGTTAGAGCGCCCGACTCATAATCGGTAGGTCCAGTGTTCTTATGTGGTATACATAGAACTTGCATAGTTAAAATAAAGAAAACAAGGTGCAATACCTTGTAATTAAACGGCAGAGCCGTTAATATGCTTGTAAATATCACTTGCATATTTAAAATACAATTTGGCCCCTTAGCTCAGTTGGTTAGAGCGCCCGACTCATAAGTAATTGTGACCTATAGCAGTAATGTTATATGGAAAAATTGGATGAATTGCTGGAAAGCTTCGTTTCTTTGGAAACATGCCAATCAGCAGCCAAGCCTGATAAGCGTATCAGGAAGGTTCAGAGACTAGATGGTTCAGCACGATCTTGCTGTTTAATACATCACTAGCGTCCGACACCCCACCGTCTAAAGTATAATTAGATGAGGGTGATGATATAGTCCAGGCTAGTACGAAAGTATTAGATAACCAGAATCGGTAGGTCCTGTGTTCAAATCACAGAGGGGCCACCACATTAACGAAAAAAGACGCCTAGTGCGTCTTTTTTCGTTTCTAGAACTTATTTATAAACCATCTATTTTATTACGTTTAAATCCATCTTCTTCCCCATATTTGAATAGATTAAAGTTAAACTTTTTTATTTATGTACGCAAATGTATATTTGCATATATAAAATTCTGTACTATAGTAATGATTAATAGGAGAGTTTTATTTATGAATAGCAAATCAGCACATAAATCGTTTTACATGGTCGGCCAACCAATTGATGGAATGATTACTGACAAGGAAGGTAATCTATACAGACCATACCAAGCGTTTGTGGAGCACATGATCTTGAGAGGATATGCAACAAATTCCATTATTAGCTATGCTGAGCATGCTTTCAGGTTTTTAAACTACATATCTCGTGCAATTGAGCTAACACCTCCTCCAGTTGAAAAATGGCAGCTCCGAATTATTATTCTTAACTACACGACTTATTTATTGCATGGCAAAGATGCACCAGATCCAGTAGTTAGTCAGATCGCGATGGAAAATGATAAGGTCAGAAAGACCAGTATCAGCTCACTTGCACCGATTGATCATGCTATCTCTTACTTTATTAAACTCGGTGAATTAGAGCAATATGAGCAAACAGGTGTACTCACCCACCTTTTTGAAGCTGTAAAGCATGAAATCACGGCATCTGAGAAAAAAAACATGAAGAAGCACAGCATGATCGCTGGGGTAATTAAAGGTGGGCTAACAGCTAAAGAGCGTATCTCGTATGGAATATTAACTAGAAAAAAATCAAAATCAACGAATCGGATTTATACAACGCAATCTATTGAGTTGTCGTGTGTTACAAAATTAATAAAGTCTGCAACGAACCTCAGAGATAAGACTATCTACTCCTTTTTGGCTGCTTCAGGTGCCCGATCACATGAAGCGCTCCAGTTGAAAATTACCGATTTTGATGTGATGGCCAAAGAAGTTTATTTACGAGATCCAAGCTTAATAGACAGAAATACGTTTGGGTTGACCCCCGAAGAAGAAGAAGAATTAGCATGGAAAGGCAGAAACACGGAGACAACATTTCTTATTGAACCGTTCAAATCAATGTTTTTTAGCTACTTAACCGATTACTTAAAAGAAGAGCGAGTATCAACTTGTGGCCATCCTTTTATTTTCCAGAATTACAAAACTTTAAGGCCATTCTTTTGCTCGGATAGAAGCAGCAGGATCAAGCAGTTCAAGACAGCCGCTAAGAGGTCAGGATTAGAAGATACAACCTGTATAAGTCCACATTCATTACGACATACCTACGGAACATATACCCTTAATTACTTGCCTATGCCAAATGGAGAGTATGGTTTACCTATCGCTTACGTGAAAATATTGATGGGGCACGTATCACTCGATTCAACGGAAGTCTACGCAAAGCATGATGAAGACATTATGAAGGCTCAGGTTGAATATGCCAATGAACTTTTGTTTAATGCAAATGTAATCGATTTAAAAATGATCAGTCTTAAATATCAAGAAAGCAAATTAGAAAAAATTAAGGCTGAGATAGATCGTTTACTTTCTGAGAAAGCCGCATGATTAACTGTTCTACGGAGCTTCATTTTTTGAAATCTGAACTTGAACTGGAAGAAGCTATTCACGATGCGATAGATGAAACCATCAGGTTGATATTTGAGCGACATAAAACACCTAAAACTATCACCCCCTCTCAAGTGACGAGTCATACAAATCCCTCTCTTGTTTTTTACAAGTATTTTCACGGTCACCAACATTCAAGCAGAGTTGAGTTTGATGAGAGTTGGTGCAGAAGCCTTTTTGATATTAGTCTTGAGGCAACAAAAGATTTTACTGGCTTTAAAATTATTACAACGTTACTGCCAACCTTTGAAGATGATGCAAAGCTGGCCAAAACAAGCTACAAAATTAGCAAGGTAGCCTATAGGTTGTTTTTTTACATATTATGGGCACAAGGTGCGGTGCTACTTCCGTTCCATTACAGGCCCCCTAGAACTTATGATCATGACATAAAGGGCTGGGTTGAACTTGGACTGTCAATATACCCAGAAACACTTAAATTAATTAGAAATATCCATTTTAAAGATCAACGGTACGATGATTTAAGTAAACATATAAATGATAAAGATACTTTCGTGAGAGACTATGGTTACCAGTGCCTAATTGTTACTGATTGGTATTCGATTGAAGACATTAAAATAGATGATGTTGCGGAATTTAAAACATTCTATCAAAATCTTAGAGTGCAAAATGAGAAGTACAATAACAAAATAATTTCGCTTCCATTTTCAACAATATTAGCTGGTTTTTTGTCTTATGCACCTGATAGATGTAACTTTAACATCATTGACATAAAAAATTCGGAAACAGTAAAGAAAGCGAGCGAATTTAACAAACAAACATTTAAAGAAATTGAATGTGCAATAACGTTTGAAGCTAATTTAACCAACAAGTTAAAGCCTATGTTAACGGGCGATGCGCTTGCCTTGGCCATATCAACGACTTTGAATCGTACATATGATGTATTGTTGAGCCGTCATTACCATAAAAAAGTGGATCTGAATACATATCCTGATCGCGACTATAAAACTACTCGCCTCGCTTTTATTTATATATTTGAGGAGGTGAAGGATCTCAGTTTTAATGACTTAATATACCTTTATGAGCTAATTGACCACGACTATATTTCATCTGAAGATATTGCACGGTTTGTTAGAGAAAGCAAAGCTCTCGCCTTTTGGAAAATAGAATTTTCTCATGAATTTAAGTATGCCTTAAAAGTATTTTTTCTAAATCTTTATAGTGCAAAAGCAATTCTGTTGCCGATGAATTTTGTCCCCGCAAATGTCGGGGATGTAGACTATTCAGAGGAACACTACCCTGAACTGTTGAAGTTGTTTTTAAATCACAAAAAACACTTTAAGCCTGAAGATTACGATAATATTTTTGCACCAAATTTATTATACAAGGCCATCATTGCGTCAAATTGGCACAATGTAAAAGATATCCATTTGCAAGATGCGTTTGAATTTCAGAGGATGCATCAGCACCAGAAGCAAATAGGCCATACTGCATTTAATTTCGAGTTGTTGGATTTGCTCTTATTGGTTTATCAGTACGCCCCTGAACAATGCAATTATACACCTGATAAGTTACATCTTGCATTGACTGATAGCGCTGCTGGAAAACTTCTTCGAGAACAGACGAAAAATAAAGCCAGTAACCAAGCTGGTGAGAAATGGATGAAGCTGGCTCAACAATATTTGGCTGAAAGGCAAGCTCAAGGTTATAAAGCAAATGGTGGAAAAAAGGCGGCAATAGCTAAGCTCATACAATACATATGTGTGGATTTACCCCGTGAATTAGGGGTAGACAATGAACTTATTCCTGAGACACCGAGTAAATTTACCCGTGCTCATTTTAGCGGAAATTGGGCCATCTCAGGTTTAAAAGAAAAACTTAGCCGTAAATTAAGTAATGAGGGCTTTAATGACCATCTTAGGGATTTATCTGATTTCTTTGAATGGTTCTTAATTGAATACGAAGATTCAGATCCTGATATTACAGGGTTTGTTAATCCAATCTCCGCCTTAGACTATAAGATCACTTCGGCTAGAAAAGGAACCAACAAATTAGCTTTTCCAAGAAAACAATTTTCCCATATACACTCGTTTATATCTGCCATATGTGAATTTTATTGGTATTTAATCACAGAAGAAAAATTCATCAATGGAGCGTCAGCATCTAGGCGTGTTTATGATACACAGGACGTTGGCTATGTCCCTATAGTGCTTATCGAAGGTAAGCTAAAACCTATTTATTTTATACCCGCTAACCTTACAAATGAACTCACATCAATGCGAAAGGGGAAACTTTACCCCTATCCCACCTTCCAGGCTTTGTTTGAACCACTGATTGCTCTTGAAACCGGATTGAGACATCTGCACATCCGGTGGCTAGATAGAGAGAAGTTCGATGTTGGTATCATGGGTCAAAGTAGAAACGCTTACATTTCTGAACTGCATGTGCATTATCACAACGCTGGTGAATCAGGCTCGATTGAAGTTGGTACTGATAAAGTTAAAACTGAACCTTGGAATCCCCATGTCAGTAGTCGAGTGATTAATTTGCTAAGGCGGATCAAGGCATTTCAGGACACTCTTGATATTGATGTTCCTTCGTTATGGTATGACAATCATGAAGGCTCGATTCATGGAAAGATTAAATCCATTTTTTGCACAATGGATGCTAAGGAAACAATACCATCCGTATTTTCAGATGGTGTTTGTCGCAGCCAGTACAAACGGTTGTTGTGCTTTTATGATCTGTTTATTCAGCTATCCAAGCTTGATGTACCTCTTCTTGGGGTAACCTCGACAAAAGCAATGAATGAAATAGACAAGGCAGTTAAACAAGCACCTAAAGAATTGGCCGCAGAACTGGCTGAAGACCCAGTGCTAGCAACCGCGATGGTAGAAGATACGGAGCTAAGAGAACAGGCACTTATAATGCACGCGTTGAGAATTGGCACTCAGTCTGCGTTCTACTTTAACGGACAATATGAAACTGACTTTAAACCACATGGTACTAGAGCGTCCGTTGCGAGCGAAAAAATTAAGATACTGCCGCCTCGTGCAATTCAAGAGTTCATTACTGGCCACGAAAGCAGTGCGGTACTGTCCTATTATATTCAGGTTGATCTTGACTGGCTCAAAGAAATTGGTGAATACAATGACAGCATACTTTTGAGTGACACACATCTGAAAAAAACAGGTAACGACAATTTAACTAAATCGCAACTAGAAAAAATCAATGAAAAACTTAAGCGAATAGTTGAACAAGACCCAACATTATTAGGTAATAACTTCGGTGCTGTTGCATTTACTGTAGAAACCAGTAAGGGTAAATACGAAAGCGGCTTAAAAACTATAGCAATCACCCCTGTTTCCAATGTGGCCTATATGCCAACGCATATGTGCCCCTTCCTAGGTAAGTGCCCAGATGAGATTAAGTCAGAGTTTGGAGAATACAAATGTGGCCAATGTTATTATTCGGTTAAAACGGTGGACCACATCCCACGAATATTGGCGCACATGCGCAAGCTGAGTGATGAACAAGAAGAAAAAATAAACAGTATAGTGGAAGCTGACAAAGCAGGGGCTGACGTTGAAGCACTTGATTTGATGGAGAATGAAAAAAATCAAATTTCTGATGAATTGTCAGCTTGGGTGTATACCCATGACATTTTGGAAGCCAACAGTGCGCAATTGAAAGATAAGTACGCTAAAAACCCAAAAGCATTCCTTGTCGCACGACCTGATATGTTGATGAAACATTTTATTAAAGGTGAAGTCGAAGACAATCCAATTAACGCCTTGTTGTTAAGGATTCAGGACGCAAACGAATTCCAAGAATATTTCACCCCTCAGTTGAAAGCGCAAATCACCCTACTTAGAAATAAAATATTAATAAAACACAAGCAGTTTGACCAGCTAGTACAGCAGCCCGATGGATTTGATTTACTAGATGAATTCAGGGGTCTTTTAAGAGTATTTGTCGAAACACAAGGCATTTCACTGTCAGAAGCCGCAAAACGCCTTTCTGAGCCACTGAGGTCGTCTATCGGTAACATTCAGCTACTGGAGATGCTCAATGAGTAGTGGCGCAAAAAAAGGAGATAACCGATTCGGTAGTCACCAAGTCGATAAAGTAGCTTTGAGAACGAAATTGATCAAAGCGGTGTTACGTGAACTCACCAAGCGTAAAATTCCACTTCCAAATGTCTCCCAACTGGGAGAATACGTGGCGGAAGAAGTAAATAGGGAATTGAAACACGAATACCCTGACATATTTGCAACAAAGCGAGGTCCGATTACTGCCAACGCTATAGTTCGTCCTGGTTCGACATACCTAAAATATATTAAAAAACACCTGTTAGCCAGTGCAAAGTCTGACAGCCTAAATGAACTGCAAGCTAGAATTTTTACTTATCAGTTGGAGATATCACAATTAACGGATGAACTTACTGCAATTAGAAAATTTGCGAAAAAAAATCTTGCTCACGTTAATAATAAACCGTTACCTTTACTCCCCGCAGACAATATCGATCAACAATCAACGGCAATAGCCTTAGATGCAACACACAAAATTATTCTAGCGTTAGTTGAAGCATCTGATGGAATTTTTATTTTTGACGATAACAAGATCATCAACTGTAGTAAAACGGCTAACAACATAGTTGCTAATAAAAAACTACTGATCTCATCAACCATTCTCGATAGCTACTTGTATAAAGGAACGGATCAAGATGAAGAATGAATTATCTCCAAATGAAAAAAATATTATCAATAAAGACAATTATTCTGCATACGTGGCAAAGCTCAAAGCCACTGGTGGTAAGTTTCCTATTAACCAATTTGGTAATGTAAATACATCAGCAATAGCCGAAGCATGCGATTTTAAACGGGGATCTTTTGCAGATCCAGAATCTGCATTAGCCAAACAATTAGTTAAAGACATTAAGTTGATCGGTACGCAAGTTAAAGATGAAAGCAAGGAAGAGTCTGCGCTAAAAAAACAAAAAGACGAAGCATCCAAGAATGCTTCAAAATTGTCTAAAGAATTGGAGAGAACTAACGCTGAAGTCCATAAACTACGTGATGTGGTGGCTAAGCTAGAACAAGAAAATAAAGCACTAGAGCATAAGCTTAAAGGAAAGTCTGAAGCACATGAAGCAATGCTTGATGACGGTAGAAGGCGCTTTGTATGGAAATGATGAGTACGAACATTCAAATCACATCTGTTGATATTGGCACATTCGGTGGAGCAATCTTTAGCGGCCTTGACATAAAAACAAATCTAAAAATAAAATGCATTGCCAGCTATAAAATACTCACTCGTACTCCAGAATATGGAGAATTTTGGTATGTGAAAGGTTCAATGGTTGCTCATCCAGAATACGGTGATCAACTTAAGCTATCGAAATGCTCGATAACCGACCTGCCATCCCCTAGATACCTTAGTAGCCTGCTAATTAGGCACCCTCAGTTTAGAGGATTTGGTTTGGGTAAAGCTAAAGTTAAGAAGTTAATCAAAAAAGTAGGTAGTGAATTGCTACTTATTGAACTACTAGATCAAGGTAAATACCTGCATTTGGCTGACTATGTAGCTGAGCCTATTTGTAAAGTTCTTTGTGAACGTTGGAAACCTTTGCAAAATGAAATGGCATTAGCCAGATTTTTAACAGAGAACGAACTTTCATCCATAATTATCAAGCAAATAACGCGTATTTGTAGAGACAATGCGGTAGAAAAACTTGAATCAAATCCCTATGCGTTGTTAGCATTTGCCCCTACCTCACCAAAGCTATGGCGAACTGTTGAAACAATATCATTAAAGCTTGGGTTTCGAAGAGATTCACAAGAACGTTTAGTAGGTGCAATTGAACATACGTTGTACACTGCATTGCGTTCTGGTGATACTGCGTTACCAGGAGATGAATTGCTTGCCAGAGCATACAAGTTACTAGGCAGTAAAATTAATGCTCAAAATGGAATTGAAGCTGCGTGTAAAATTAGGGCAATTTGCTCTTTTAAAACCGAAACCAACGACATAATGTTTCAAACTATTGGCGCAGCTCTAATTGAAGCAAACGTAGAGGACATGGTATCAGAACTCGCAAATAGCCCTTTCCAAACGGACTTTGCAACTCAACAATTACCAGAAATCATCGACAAATATAATTATTTATTTGAAGAAGAACAAGGCTACCCTCTGACTGAAGAACAAAAAGCAGCAGTGAGGATGGTATTTGAGGAAAAGATATCCGTAATAACTGGATTTGGCGGTACGGGCAAGACTACAGTTCTAAAAGCAGTGGCCGATGTTGCTGAATTGCTAGATCTTAACATTTATCTCATGGCATTAGCCGGAAAAGCTAAAGATAGAATTGAACAGGCTACTGGGCGAGATGATTCATGTTACACAATTCATGGTTTCGTGAAAGCAGTGAAGGAAAAAAGTGATTTTATTGAACTGAATGGAACGTCAATCATTGTCATTGATGAGGCATCTATGGTCGATATATCGCTCGCAAACCGTCTATTAAGGCAAATTAAAAATAAAAATTATCATATTGTTTTTGTTGGAGATCCCGCACAATTAAGCCCTGTTGGTTTTGGTATATTCTTTCATATTTTAGTAGATAAAATTAAAACAATAAAATTGACTGAGGTACACCGTCAAGCGGCCCAAAGCCCTGTTCATCAAATGGCTATGAAAATTAGGGAAGGAATTGATTACCCTTTACCACTATGGAATGGAGAATCTGAAGGCGTTTATTTTTTATCGTGCCAAGCTGACCAAAAGGATATAATTAATGTAATCAACAGCATTATGCCGCACCAGCACTGCCAAATAATAACGCCTCACTCTTCATATCTAGCTGCTGATAACACACATTCAATAAATAAAGCGATGCAATTTTTATTAAATGCTTCATCAAAAGATGTTGAATCTGGGGGGATTGGATACGACAACGACACTCCTCACTTAAGAATGGCAGATACGTACTTGTTAGAAAAGGACCCTATCATTGTTACAAATAACAACTACGAGAAAGGCTTATACAATGGGAATACTGGCATTGTGACAGAAGTAGTGAACAATGAGGGCATGGTCTTCGCCAGAATTCGGTTTGGTTCTAAGGTTTATTTACTTACAAAAGATGATTGCTTCGAATTGGGTATAGAATTGGCCTATGCAACAACAATTCATAAAAGTCAGGGGTCAGAATATGACGCTGTTATAGTTTGTTGTGCCGTACCGAGTAAACTCTTGGAAAGGAGCATGGTATATACCGCTTTAACACGCAGTAAGAAGCTAACTATCTTTGTCGGCTCACAAGAGCTGCTATCAAAAGCTATAGCCGGGCTACCTAGAGCAGCAACAATCAATCATGGTTTCCAGCCGAAACTAAACATCAGCAGTATGCGGTGATTAATGGAAAATCATCGAAAAAGTAGCAATTTATTGCTGCTTTTTTGAAGATTCAGCAAGCGTAGCGCGGTAGCATGGCTTATATCACGAGCAATTTACTCATTTGTGACTTCTCATAATGATTGAGATAGGTCTCATTTACGGTTATCGTTTTTTAAAGGGATACCACCAAGCTCACCTTTTATTAAAAGATAGCTTTTGAGTCATAGCATCTGAGACTCAATCAGTAATATTTACGATTACTTGTTAATTGGAAACATTAGCTATTGCTTGATTTTAAGTTCAGCAGATAGCCCTGCCTGTGTGAAAACTATTTCAAACTTGAGTAATTGGTTAATACCAACGAAAAAATGCTTTGTAGATTAAATTCTGTAATACGTTTGATGTAAAGCTACCTATTAATTCACAATGTATGGTTATCATCATGAAATTTATTCGATATACTTCATTTTTTATTAGGGAGCAATAATCATGAAAACATATATAGCTATAGATCAAAATGGAAAAACGGTTCATGTATCTGCTTATACCGAAAGCGATGCACGTCAGAAGGCTGAAGAAGAGCTAGGTTACGGAAACATTGTCAGTTTCACAGAAGTTTAATGTCTAGTTTTAGGAGTTTATATATGGAGTTATTTAAGAGTAAGTCTTCCGAGTATTTCGATTGTTACTTTGATTTTATTGAAAAAAAATCAGCTTGTTCTGTTAATAATTTATTAAGTGCAGCAAAAAGAGTTAATGAACTTCTCATTAAAGACACACTAAACATTAATAAAAAGAACCTGTTAGGTTCGAAAGATTTTCTGCTAATTAAGATGCTACGAAATTTTAATGAGCATGAAGGGGACGTGTTTTCTGATTTTAAAATGCTTGATAAGTTAGCTACTGAAGAGTTGAAACCAGATTTAGGGTTTTGCTGTTTGATCTCTACTCAGACATACAAAGCAGCTAAACACGGTAGAGAAGTAAACGTAAATGATATTAAAAAAATAGATTCGGCTGCATCAATTATCGGTGATTATATTGATATACACCCAGCAATATTTAATTTATCAGTGTATATATATGAGTGCTTGACTCGGTTTGGCTTATCTATTGATACTAAAGAGTTTTTATGGTTTAAAGAGTCTTATGATAAAGAGACTCTTCATGATATTGATCATTATATTGTCCCACTTAATCATTCTAATATTATTTTATCTAGTGGAAAATCTATTGAAAAACATATTGTGCCGTTTAATGCATTAAGTAAAACTGCTAGTGGTTTACCTGACTACAATCTAATGGTTTGTTTGGATAAGCCTCTGGATATTAATTCTATAGAATTTGATGATATAGCTAAAAATTTAAAAGAATACATTAAGTGTGTTGATGGAAAAGAGATATCTTATTACGAGAGAGACTTAATCCAATTTGAAAAACTGCATTCAAGTAATGTGCTTCTACCACTAAAAACGCTTTTGTCATATAGCAGTCAAAAATTTGAAGCAACGGTTGTTAATGTTGGAAGTTTTGTTGAATCACATAAAGAAGAAGAAGTACGTATTAAGCTTCTTAATTATAATATTTCTGCAATCTTTACTTTTGGCAAAGAGAAGTACATGACAAGGTATGATTATACTTTCGAGTTACTGCTTTATTTGTCGATGTTAGTGAATATAAAAATTCATGGCCTTGAGCATAAAGAAACAAAAGCTATGTTTAAGATTATTAATTCGAATAATTCGTCTGAGGCTGTCAAAGCCCTTAGCCGTATTAGTAATAAAGCGGCAATTCATAAATTATCACATTTGATATTTTCCCAAATGGTCATGACTCTTATTGAATTTCCCTTTAAAGATCATCAACAAAATAGCAAATAATACACTACATCAATATAGCCTCTATATGAGCTAAAGGAACAGTAATGAGTAAATTAAATGGAAAGCAAATAGCGGTGTTGATGGTGGTAGTTGCTACAGCAACACTTGGCTTTAAGGCATTTATTGAACCAATGTTTAAGCAAACAACATCAGTTACGGGTGAAGTACTTAACGGTGTTGAGATTACTAAGCCCAATATAAATCTTAATGGTTTCGATGGAGATGTAAGTCAAAAAAATCTCAAGAGAGCGATTGATTGCATAACTATCTTACATACTTTTCAACGTCACCTATTTAAAACTCAGTTCGTCCACATGGGATTCACTAAGTATGAATCTTTTTATGAACTACATGAAGTGAGAGATACGCATGAGGGGATTATGTACAAATTAACTGAGAATACCGTTATGACACATCCAACTGAGGGTTACAGCGAGAAATTGAAAATAGGTGAAGCAAAATGGAAGACGTGTACAACTCAAGGTAATGTAAATCTACTTAAAGCGATTAAAGAAAGTGACTGAATAAATAAGGGCCGATGATTTTATCTTCTTTTCATGCCAAAATATGACAAGTTGATATTACATTGTTAGTGTAAGAAACAGACTTGAATTTCAATTACACCAATGTTTATTGTCAGATGAGCTGACGCTTTAATTTAAACTCTCGATGACCGCTTTGGTTGTTCAGGAGCCAGTCAAGGAGTGGTTTTGTTGTATGACACCTGCAAGCTCATAACCGACAATGTTCTTCTATCACTTTATGTTAACAGTATCGTTAATTTGGATTATATTTTGTATCTATAAGACCTTACTAAGCCAACTTTTTCGCGTCCGTTTGAAACTTATAGGGAAACTACACTGCATATTGATGGATGTCATAATTGCGCCCAAAACTTAAATTACCTTGGCTGTAATCCTGATAAGGAAAACTATAACTCTAATACTGCTTTCAACTCGCTAAGGTTATTATTCATGGCAACTGTAGTGCCATTGGACCCACAGTATATTGATTTTTCGTCATAATTCGTTTTTTCGTATCCATACCGTACTGAGAGGATAACCAACCCGTCACCATCTTTAAGTATATCAATGTCCCTTGTGATTTTTCCCTTATACACAAGTTTTTCGTTAACCATTTTCTCACACTGTCTAGCAACTTCTTTTTTATCTGGTGTAGCATTACCGCAACCAACAATGGAAACAGTAGCAATTAAACAAATCAACTTAAAAACATTTTTCACAATACATACCTTCTATTTAATTTTTAGGCTTGTTGCCTTTGATTCCAACACCTAAGTCAAAATATAATTATTTTGCCATTTTAAGGAGAGGGTTTTATCGGAGTGTTTTCCTAGTCTGAATTAGAAATATCCCTTTCCAATTCTTGAAGTTTACCAATGCGATATTTACGAATTTTAAATGCTTTTATTATTACAGGGTGAATATACTCTGTAATACCATCATTAGCGGCCATAACATTCATAATATGATCTTCAATAGAGAACTTATACCTAAAGCCATCTTCATCTAGATTTAATTGCGAGAGTGCTTCATGCATTGATAGGCTAGCTTCTAGCCCGTTTCTACTTGAAATGATTCGGCCTAAAAACGTCTTAAGCTCAGAACTTACAAAATCTAATAAAGCTAGACCACTCTTCTTTTTCTCTCTTTCTTTCTTAGACTCCTCACCATCTGGCAATACATCTATCAACTTATGCAGCTCATCCATTATATATTTTGCACACCCAAAACTCTCTTTGTGCAATTTGTAATCAAAACCTTTTTCTGCTTCTAAATATGTATATGTTTTATCAATGGCATTGGCTTGACTAACCATATCAATCGCGATCTCAACCCCCTCTATACAAGAATTTAAAAGGTACAATGATCTTTTTACGGTTGGCTGATGTTCTTCACTCATCTGTGTCATGAACTAAGCTCTTTAAAGCTAACTACCTGACCATAACCAAGTATATTTCCCGCATTCTGTCGATCTTCTGACTCGGTATAAGCCGATACTATGGCCGTTTTACCATTTATGTCTGTTGCAATATAAGTGGTCATTCATGCTTCCCTGTTTAGTGTTATCAAAGTTCTGAGTGTCTATTATTCTAGCAAGTGCCAAGCAAACTATAATAACTTATTATGTCTTCTCAGTAACGGGGTAATGTTATAAAACAATACATTATTAAATATAGAGAAAATGCTTGAGGTTAAAGCTTCTCTGCTAATTAAGTTTGCACAATCAATTTAATAACGAACGACTATATTGGTGGCATTTTTGCCAGTCAGTTTATTCGATTAATTGGTAATATTTATAGTCAAACAATGCGTATTTATAACTGTGGGAACTATATCGTATCTAAGTGATCATAAACTTGCTTAATTTTGAGGACTAATTTGGGTCAGCAGGGGGTGGGAAAAGTGATTATCAGAGGTCAACCTCATTTTGTGATTGGCAATCATAAAATCATGCGCAGTCACAGATAGTCTAAGCAAGAGAAGTGGCATCATTTCGGGGCGATAGCCCCGGTGTAATTAAATGATCATTTCTATATGCAAAAAAGGTCACTTATATATGCAATCTTGATGCGTATTTATATAATTATCTACGGTTGGTTTGATATTTTCCATAATCGTGTTCAAATATATAGCAGACCTCCTGTAAATGCTGAGAAGTATAAAAACATTATTATAAAAAAATAAATTTCACTCCCTACAGTCAGTTGCTATTCCGTAATATTTTTTACCACATAATGGTTCAAGTCACTGAGGGGCCACCACTTTTTAAAGACTTATCAAGTAAACATTGACTAACACATACTCGCTTGTGCTATCTCTGTGCTACTAAATGTAAAAAATTGATATTTTCTGATTCTCACACGATTAATTAACTCAATAACGTTCAATGATTATATGCAGTCGTTATGAATTCACTGTGACAGCAGCCATTTTAAATACAGATGAATAAAATAAAACTAAGTAATCATTTTTAGCGTTATCCGAATATAACTTAGCCTTATTATTGCTCTCATTGAGTCAGATGTATGATCATCCAGCTGTTCTAATTTTATTTTAAGTTGAATTAATGTTGGAACCTCTCAATATAAATAATCAAATATATTTGAGCTAGCTATTTTTTAATGAATACCCGATACCTCGCTGCTTTCGGCGGGGTTATTAATTAGTTCTATATAACTCGAAAAGTAATGACAAATCACCACCATCAGCTGCTCTTAAGCTGTTGATATAATCTCTACGAGTTTGCGTCATTTTATCTAAATTTCGTCCACCCCATTGAACAGGTTTGAGAGCAAAATGTTTTTCAGCAATGATATCTGCATATATGCGAGAAAATCGTCCATTACCATTAGGGAATGGATGGATCTTAACAAGTTGATGGTGAAACCTAAGCACAGCTTCAAATGGAGGATATGTGTTAAATTCTATCCAAGCTGAGAGATCGTCAAGCAAGTTCCTTAAAGCAACTGAAACTTGCAAAGGGTCAATACCAATATTTTTCTCGGTTAATCGAAATGTTCCCGCCCATCCCCAAACGTTTTTGAATAATGCCTTATGTAAATCCATTGCAAAGTTGATTGTTAACACATCTTCTCTTACTATGTTTTTCTTGAGCCAAAGTAAGCCTGTAACAATATTTGCTTGCTCTAATTCGTCAAGTTGACTTTGGGTTGTAATATGCTTAAATTTTAGCCCTGCTAATTCATCAGGATCTAACGGTGTTGCCCCTTCTACATTTTCATTTGTGATCATTAGTTTCATCCCAAAACCAATTAGGCATTTCTTTTATTAATTGCTCCGTTACTTTTTCAATCTGTAATTCTACTTGCTCCGATGAGGTTGCTTGATCTTCTAATTGCATCTGTACACTAGCATTTTTAAGAAGTTTCACGGCATGGCGACGTGCCTGTGTTTCAACAAGAGTATTTATCTTACCTTTTGGCACAACAGCATAATAAAAATCGCACCCCATAGCATTAGCTGTTTCTTTAAGCTTATTAATAGTTAACGTTCCATCAAGCTCTGCTTTTTCAATACGATAAAGCTCACTTGTTTTAATACCTGCTTTTGCCATTATTAATTTTGCAGGCATTTTTAGTGCTTTTCTATTTGTTCTTAGCCATCCCTCTGGCGGCATCATTAGGCCTGAAATTTTTTGAGTAGCTGCATCTATTATTTCTCTATATTGCTGCGCCACTAATAATTTAATGTTCATAATAAAACCTAAAATTCTTCATATATAAAGAATATACACTAAATAATTGCATATATATAGGGGGTTAATAATTCATTGTTCTCTATATATGGAGAGTAATATGTAAGTTATTCCTTATATGAATGGAGTTGTTTTGTTTGTTAGCCAATCCAATTAACTGCGGCAGCTTTATGTTCTGGCGCTAAGTGTACGTATCTTAACGGTCTTTCGAAATCATATACTAAAAAACCACAGTCTTTAGACGGTGGTTTTTTAGTAGTGACAGTTTTCGTCCACTCAGTAAATAACCTTCGCATGAACTTGGCAAATGATGATTTTTATTTACATGGGGGGAGTTCATCACAAGTGTCAGTTTTTCTTACAGTCAATCAGAGTTCATATTATATTTGCTATCATTCATTAAAAAAGGAGCTTGATTTGACCAAGCCCTTTTTTGTTAATGATCAATAATATTTAGCTAGTAAAGCTTTCTTCTTGACCAGCCGAGACTGCCTATAGCTGTTAATACTAACAATATACTAGTGGGTTCAGGAATAAGAACTCCGCCCACATCGCCAGCACGAATGAAAAGTTGATCGTAACCATTGTCAATATGAGACATTCGTACATCCACTGTCATTACATCATAAATCCCGCTGTATAAGGCGGCATTCAAATCGCTATTCCAAAGGCCGAACGCTGCAGAGTTGGATCCCAGATTCTGATTTACGGTAAAACCATCTACCCCTGCTATGATACATGAAGTTAAGGCCAGCACGGCACCGTCAATATTTACACATATTTCACCATGAACGTAAGCCCATTCGTCATCGGAACCGGGTAAAATATTATCCAGGGCAGCAGTTTGAGCTTGGCTTTGAGCGGCAAGGTCGGTGTTGTTCCCTGAAAGTGTAAACTCAAGTACGTCACCGTTATCAGCTGTAAGGTATACACGCATCCAAGCGAGCATGTCCTGACCACTATCAAGCCCTTCATTGGATCCCGTTTCATTGAGATTGAAAAAGAAAAGCAAATCATCACCGTCCAAAAAATTGATTAAATTTTCCGTGGTAATATCCCATAACGACAGTTCCCCATTGAGGTTTCCATCATTATTCCCATCGCCATCAATATCTAGGTTGTCAGGGTTAGGTAACAGTGAGTTCGTTTGCTGAATATTATCACCTGTCCAGCCGTCTGGCGTTGGTTCATTCGCTGCCATCATGGCAAATAGATCAGAACCACCAGCACCACTTGGCGTATCAAACGCATCATCTATACCTGTGGCTGCGATATCGGTATTATTTTTAGATGCTTCAGGAGATGATATTATAACTATGTCATCCTTAATTTTACCCGGACTGGAATCGATGTAATACGTATCCCCAGCATGTGGTTGAAGCGATCCATCAAGGTTGTTTTGTAAAAATGACATTGAAAATACGGTGAAGTCATCAAAAATAAGACAAGTATCACCAGCGTCAATACCACAATCTGGTTCGGGCAATATTATCGTAGCAAGGGCACTGTTAAAAAATATATTAATAGATAAAAAACAGAGCACTACCGTTCTTAATATAAAATTCATATATTTCACCTATCGGCTATTATTAAAATATTTATTAAATTAATAATTGAATTTAATAAATATTTACGCATATTTCAGACCAAAAAAATATATTCATTTGAATCAATCTGTTATTTTTAGATTTTTAAAAAAGCAAAATTAGAAGAGTAAAAATGTAAAAAAAGCTGACATTTTTACTCATCAATACGGCTATATTTCTCTTAACTGCAAGGCCATTTAGACTACATTTATTTCGGACATTGCTGATTGATAGGATTAAAAGTATATTCACAAGAGATTGGATAAAATTGGTGAAATGATTATTTTAATTGGTATAACTCACTAAAAGTTTGCTAATGAGTAAAAATAGGAGCTAATTTCATTGAAATTAATTGCTCTAAGTGGAGCACTTTTACATGTAGTTCAACAGTCACGGTAATAAAAAATTGTAGTTGCCGATACTACTTATACAATAAGTCGGCCTGTGAGGCCGATTTATTGTAGCTATGTTAGAAATTATTCGTTATCAGAATGCGACAGGAACTTCATCTGAACAATTAGATGTAGCTTCTTCACATACTTTGTAAAGGTAACTTCCACCACCGCTAACTTTATTCATCATTAGGAAACTCATGCCCTAAGATAACTTCTACTTCTGGGTATTGCTTTTTAAATAAAATCAGCTGAGACAATGATTTTTTAGCTAATAGCGCATTGCCATCGCCTATTGCAGACGGTGCTAGGTTATTATTGAATCCAAAACTAAAATGACTGGCATCGCCGACAATTAATTTCGCGCCTTGAGCAGCGTTTATTAAAAAAGAGGTGTGTCCAGCGGTGTGTCCAGGTGTTGAGATAGCAAATAAAGAACCATCACCGAAAACATCTAACACTTTTTTGAAAGGAGGGACTTCAATGCCTTGAGTAAAGTCTAATGCCAACCAGTTTGATCTGCGGTCAAATAGGTCACCGTTTGTTAATCGCGCTAAAAAATCATACTCAGATAAGCCCGCAACCACGGGTAGATCAACAGGTAAATCGTCAAGGCCAGCAGTATGATCAGGATGAAAATGCGTGATAAATAGTTGTTTAATCTCTGTACCGTTATTAGGTAATTGACTAGTTAAACTACGCTCTAACTTATTTTCAATGCTTGATAAGGTAACGAGCATTTTCATCATCCTAGAGTAACTACCGGTATTATCTTCTTTGAAACTGTTAGAAAAAGCGGCATCAATGAGTAGCTCGCCATGAACCGGATGTCGAAGCCAGTGGCTTAAAACCGGAATTGGCTTATATCGATCAGCCCAACTATCAGGCGCATTCTGTAATAAGTCATTGCGGTCAATCGTGATATCACCCGCATGAATTAATTGGTATTCTAAAGGGGACGGTTTAGCTAAAAGCTGTACCCAGCTCTGCGACTTTGGAATGTTTGTTTTGAATATTGATATTTGTGGTTGGCTTGAAGTTGGCGCCATCAACCACAGTACCACAAGCACTAGAAACAAGGGTATTATCAGTAAAAGTAACTTAAATCGCGACCAAGATATAAACATAAAGAAAACCTCTATTTGAGCTTACAAAAATAAAATGAAAACTAATTGTGAGGCAATATAAAGTCTAACCTATACGTGAGGGTCAAGGCTCTTTTCAGAGATTACATTCATTATGTCATTTTCTAATAATTCTAAACGTTGCAATTTTTGTTCAAGCGCAGATATCTCATACTTAACCAGTTCAGCTTTTGCACGAACAAATTGCAACGAAGCCTGACAACGCTTCTCTATTGGTTTGTTATAAATATGCACAAACTCAAGTATTTCTTTCAGGCTGAAGCCCAGTTGTTTGGCGTTTTTAATAAACTTTACTTTATCAAAATCGTCTTGCTCATATACTCTATATATTCCCTGACGTTTTGCTTTAGGCATGAGTCCAATTTCTTCGTAATAACGGAGTGTACGAACACTTACTTCCGCTTCCTTTGACAGTTTTCCAATATTCATAATTATTTGGTAGGCATTTAAGTGATTGATTAATTTAAAGTCAGTTATTGTGCTTGTTAATTCTAAAAATAATAACTGACTTTGAATAGTGATACAAATTGGCTAACTTATTTCTTCGTCGTCATCTTGTGGCTCATACTCTTGCTCAATTATGGAGAACCCTTCCTTAGCAATATATTGTATGCTGGCTGGCTCTGAAAAGTTAGGCACGTCATCATAACTAAATACCGAATAATATTTTTCTATATTGGCATTAGCAAAGTTATCATAGGTGTAATTGTCGGGGCCGCCATACAGTTTAACGCCGTCATAAGGTGACTTAGGTGGATGAAAACGATTTCGCACAACAAAGCTACCAACAAAGTCTTCGTCATCAGGATTATTCCACATCAGCTTGATCATACCATTTTCAACGCTAGCTTTTAGATCATTAACGGGAGGTATTGGTGTTTTCCTACGCTCTATGTATTCAATCACTAACTGTGGACTTTCGGCATCGCCATCGCCTGCCCATTCAATCACTTCATCATATTCTGTGGAAGCCGCTGTTGCTCTAATAATGAGGTAGCAGGGGTTATTGTTTTGATGAAGCTTTTCTAGATGATATTTACAGTAGCTATCAAAAATAAAGTGGTGAGAGTCTTTTGCTTTCAATTGTTGGTTACTGACTTCATAACCAATAAATTCGCGTTTTTTGCGATTTTTGACACTCTTAAAGTCTATGTCTTTTAATTCGGCTAATTCGATGGTGAAACGTGTATCTCGTTTGGTGGTAAGCGAGGTTTTATTTCGCATAATAAGATAGGCATTGGTGATAACCGTTTTATAGGCTTCAGGTAGCTCAGCTAGAGTAAAAGCCATTTGACCGTAAATGATCTCCCCTTGTTTATCAAAGCCTGAACTTAAAGTGTTTTCATGCACGTCTGTGGTGGTTATGGTGTTTAACGCTATTGGTGTCAATTGCAATTTTTTCGGTGTACGGGTATAAATTAACTGCAAATTAGGGCGATAATGAATGCCGGCACCAAATTTTCCATAACCGATATCAAACTGCATAATTTGTGAATCAGCCCCTAAAGGTAACTGTTTAGGGCCTTCAATACGCAAAATGATTTTGCCGGCTTTTATTGCTTGTTCAAGTAAATGTCGCTCAGCAATATTAAAGTGCCATTCACTCCATATACCTTGCGTCAGTTGATCTGACTCAATTGCGTGTCCTAAGGTTTGCATGGGCGTTGCCGCATGAATTTGAGAAAAACTACTGATATCATCTATTTCTTCAGCATTGAGTAAAGAAACCGTCCATTCACCAAAATTCTCTACTTTGGCATTAACGCGGTTCATCGGGTATAAGGAGAATCGAGTCGATTTTATAATAGCGTCATGTTGCATATTATTAAGGTTAAACTCAATAACGCCATAACATATACCTTTACGTTTATTCACACCGACAAACAAAGAGTTATGGCCAAAATGATCTTTATTATTATCTAGCGTGTATTGGCCAACATAGCCAACCTCTTGGGTTGATGGAAAAAAAGATCGGGAGTATTCATCATTGGCAAGGTTGGTTTTTATTCTAAGCTCAGGTGAAAAACCCGATTTTATTTTAGTAACTCTATCTACAGCGCGAATATTGTAAAAATAAGGCTGACCACTCTTCAGTTGTACGTCAGTAAATTGAGTATCTCTTGTGATTGCCACTAATGTTTCATCACAACAGGGAGACTTAGGTTGTAGGGCACGATAAACCTCAAAGTTCACTTCCATATCACTTTGATAGCACCAACTTAAGCTGACACTATTATCGTCAATATTAATTAATGAAAATTGCTCTGGTCGTTTAGGCGCTAAGCCCGAATAGTTTATTGATTCAGATAACGCATGTAGCACAGCAGGTATGTTTTCATCAACACTCTGTGACATATTAACGAGGTAATCAGGTATGTTACGAGTACCCACTTCAACGACGGTAGACAATATCCCCAGTGAATAGTAATACTCTCTGCCACTACCGTGAATTAAATTAGTCGGCGGCTTACCGCGATGAATACCGTATTTTCTGCCGGTAACCTTAAAGATCTCGCGATTCATATTTGCGCATAAAACATTGAGATCTGTGCCTTCAATCTCGTTTTCATGGTTAAATTTATGTGCAGGGAAAAAAACATTGCCTTGAGAATGATAATCTAATGCCAGCGTGATGTTTTGATGACTCAGTACAAAGTCTCTAATCGCACTGGTTTCAGGCTCTGAAAAAGCGTGAGGCCCTGAATAGATATTGGAACCCGTGTCTATGGAATGGCGAAACTTAACTGAAAAATTTCGATTTAAATCAACACCAAAAGTACCATCGCCATTATCTCTTCTATTTTTTCGCCAAAAAGAAAAATGATTGCGAGAATATTCAAAACCATCAGGGTTTAAGCAAGGCACCATATAAAGGGTATTACGTGTTAACGCCTCTTTTAATTTAGGGTTAAAACGATAATTTTTAATCACGTAATCAATAAACTTTATTGCCAATTCATTGCCAATCCATTCTCGTGCATGAATGGTTCCGGTATACAGTAAAGCAGGTTTATTCTGAGCATATTCAACATCCAAAGAGATAGTAACAAGCACAATGGGCCTTTGCTCCCATGTTTGGCCAATGGTTTGCAGTCGAATTAAGTGAGGATGTTCAGCCATGCATTGCTCAATAAATGCCATGGTTTCTGGGTATGAGGTGTATTGCTTCTTCATTAAAAATGTCCTGTGCTTGAGTATCAGCGAAATATGTTGTTTTCATGTAGAGCAATAAATTTCTGCCAACAGAGCATGATGTTTTGCAGCTTCTTCTCTTTTAACCCTTTTACTTTTAATAATAAATGAGGGTTTTGGTTAAGCGCGTCTATCGTTCCATCGACACCTAACTGCTCAATAATCATCGGGTAAAGCTGCTTGCCAATACCCGTTACAGAGTTAAAAAATTCTATTAACGCTGACTCATTAATATCCACATAAGGTGAATTCTCATTAGTATCGCCACGCTCAACTTCTTCAAGGCTGTCTTCTTTTGCGGCCATCACTTTCTGGCAGGCATCAACCACGAGTTTGGAGAGGTAATTATCTTGAAAATTCCATGCTTCACTTGGCCACTCTTCAAAGGCTCTAAGCTCTATTGGCAACAGTTGATACAGCTCTTGATTTTGCTGAATTAAGCGGTCGCCACAATCCTCTGAAATACTAGGTTTTGAGAAAGATATTTGCCGCATTGTTCTTAATAAACGACTGTCTATTTTTCCTAATTCTTCCCAATTTAACATCGGGATATAAGGCTTTTTAAAATGATCTGCGGCTAGTAACCACATTAAATATTGACCTATCCAATCCCTAATATAGGGAAACGCGGCAAAGGCGGTCGCACACTCTAAAATACGGTATTCGCCATCATTACCTAAGGCAATATCACAAGCCCAATATTCTGCATTGGCAGACTTTGATGCTAATACCGCAATATCTAACGCGCGTTGAGGTACATTTTGATAATCCATTGCACCGCCTTGGCTAGTATTGGTTAGCCACTCTCCTTCTGGCGGGCGGCGCCAAAACGCACAAACAGGTTTATGGCCAATAAGCATGACACGAATATCAGCAACCATAGGCACGAATTCTTGCACGTAAACGGGGTAATATTTCTTTTGAGCAATCAATAACTCGGCTTCTTTAAAGTTATCCACTTTATGAACAAAATAGCCTCCGTAATTTGACGGACCGTATGACTTTTTAATTATTTTTGGATATTTACATTGCTTTAAATAGTCAGTTGCTTCGTTAAGCTCATAAAAAACATCGGTATTAGGGATAGGTAGGTTGTACTTTTTACAAAAATTGGTGACATTTTCTTTTGATTTATTAGAAAACTGGGCATCAAGAGAGGGAATAAACTGCACCTCAGGCAAAGCGCGGCTAATTTCGCGAAAAGTTTCATAGGCCGTGGCAGGTATATTACCAATGAGCACAGTTATTTTTTTACGCTTAACGTCGTTGATAAAGCGCTGTTTATCGTTTCCCCAGTGATAAACAACTTGTTCAATTTTATCTGGCCAGCCTTTAAAATTTGAACGGTCGAAAAAACGCATTACGTGATCTAAATATACAAAACCTATTGTGGGTAATTGATTAGGGCTTTTCATTATTTCATTCCTACGACCTGTAAATTGGAGATATTTTGCTGACTTACTTTACGCTCAATTAAATCAACTATTTTATTCACTTTATTATGGTTGAAATCTAACCCTAGCTGTTGTTGGTCTGGGGTTGCAAAGGCTGGGATAGCATTGACTTCTAACACCACATATCGCTCTTTTTCAAGGTCGTAAATAAGATCAACCCCCGCTATTTCAAGACCTGTAACAGCCGCCGCTTTTATGGCTAAATCAACCGCCTCAGTGTTTGGTTCACGTAACATCACACTGCCGCCGCTAGTGACATTCGTTTTCCAGCTATCACTGGGTGCACGTCGGCCGTAACAACTTACATATTGACCATCAACAATATCGATACGAAAATCAGTCATATCGTAGTTGATGTACTTTTCAATATAAAAATAAGGAATATTGGTTTGATCTAAGAAGGGAAACAACATCTCTAGGGATGATTCATTCTCTATTTTGACAATGCCCATGCCTCCCCAGCCATCGGTAGGCTTATATATCAGCTTGCCGCCCCAATCTTGCATGGTTTTTTTTAGTTTTTTCTTATCGCTACACTTCAACATTTTATATTCAGGCGTAACAATGCCAGCTTGTGTCAGTTTATGTGAGGTTCGAAATTTATCTTCTGTTAGTGCAAATGAGTCAAAGTTATTGATACAGGGCACAGACTCATTTAAAATTTGATATAAGTACAGTTGATATTGAGTTTGCTTTCCTGCGTTGTAAGAAAAAAACAAATCAAGCTCTTCCATGGCCACTTTTTTACACAGTATATGTCCATCTGCTGCCATAGCATTAGTCAGGTTCAATTCAGTAATAACATCAATATCACGCGCTTTTAACTTTCTGACCATTTCATCTTGTATAAGCTGACCTCCGCCATTCTTATACAACCACATTCCAACCGTGTATCTCGACATGCCTAAATCCTTTTCTCGTTACTTTCATATCAGCTAACTACTTATACAGCCTGATTATTTATTTGGTTATAAATCCAGCATTAACTTGTAGCCTAAGTAGTGGTTGTTACAGGTGTATGACGAAAGGTTATTTGACAAAAAACTTCATTTTTTTGTCATCAGAATGTCTTATTTCTTTAGTGAAATACGTAAGTGTTTAGACAAAAAGGAATGGTCATGTCTGAAGAAAAAAAATCCAAGCGGTTAGTTAACTTTACAGAATTAGCTCAACTCGTTGAAATAAATTCCTACACCCAAAATAAAGCGGGTGTAGATCAAGTTGGTAAGCTTTATAGCCAATGGATGGCAGCAATAGGGTTCACTATAGAACGCCATCGCCGTGCAGACATTGGTGATCATATTCTCTATAAATCCGCAAAGAGAAAAGGTAAAAAAGTACTGCTGCTCGGGCATTTTGACACTGTATTTCCGCCCGGCACTTTTGAAGCTTTTCATGAAGACCCTGAATGGATTTATGGCCCTGGTGTTTGCGATATGAAGGGGGGGAATTATGTTGCTCTTTCAGCGTTAAGACAGGTTTACAAGGATTTTGGCCATGTCGCCAATATTGATGTTTTGATGGTCAGCGATGAAGAAAGTGGCAGTGACGATAGCAAATACTTAACCCAAGAAATCGCCAAAGATTATGATCTTTGCCTTGTATTTGAAGCTGCGGGCCCTGAAAACGAGGTAGTTATTGCGCGCAAAGGTGTAGCGACTTATCAGATCAGCATAACAGGTAAAGCAGCACATGCGGGTAACCACTATCACGCTGGCATCAACGCAAATTTAGCCGCAGCTCATCTCATTATTGAACTTACGGCACTAACTCGCAATAGTTTTGGTACCACAGTCAATACCGGCAAGATGTCAGGCGGCATTGGCGCCAATACCATATCTCCGCATGCGACTATTACGGTCGAAGCCAGATTCAACAATAAAACCGAGAAAGAGCGAGTACTGAGTGAAATTGAACGTATTGCAACCACGCCATTTATTAATGGCGTAAAGTCCTCATTCACTGGTGGCTTACAGCGAGATGTTATGCAAATGAGCAATAAACAAGCGCTGTTGATTAAGGAGCTTGAAGATCTAATTGGTCGCCCGTTAAAGGTAGAAAAACGTGGTGGTGTGAGTGATGCAAATACTGTCTCTGCAATGGGCATTCCCACACTAGACGGGTTTGGGCCTTTTGGTGACGGTGATCACACTATTCATGAACGAGCCAATAAAGAAAGCTTTATCAACAGGGTTGATGATGTAACCAAGATACTGGCTCATTTTAATGGGAAAATATCGGTAAATAATATAGAAAAAGTGGCCTGAAAAAGGCATGTTTTGCCGAGCCATTGAGTGAACTTGAAGCTGCTAGCTTAGGACGTTTAGTAGCTTTTTTGTTTTTTTTGGAGTTTAAAAATAGTCGTTATAATTCAAACTATTCATTTAACTGATTAGATAACTTTAATGCCCACTCTTATGACTCTTTGAGTCCCAGCTATAGCGGATAAAAATTCTTTTATTTTCCATTGGTAAACTCTATTTAGAGTACTCCATTGAAGTGAGATAGCCTCACAAATGGTCAACTGTTATTTTCCTGATTTATTTGCTTGCTATGACTTAGTATCCGACATACCTGTCTTTTTAATTGTTTGAACAATACAAGCAATTAAAAAGTAACCTATAAATTGGCCAAAAAGAAAAAGTATCATTTTGGGAATAAAATAAGTTTCCTCACTGAAAAAACTGAGGGTGAACATAGCTGGTGCAACGAACACTTTATATCCCGGTAATGACACTGGAACCATGTAGTAATTAAATAAAAAGGAACATATCCCAATTACGACACCAATAAATCCCCATATAGAGGAAAGTTTATAATTTAACACCAATTATATCGACTCATCACACCAACGCCTTGCTTATAAACATGAGATCTGTGAGCTACCTTAGCTACATTTACAACAAACAGACCATTTTTTATCTCATATACTATTCGATATAATCCTTGACGAACTCTATAGTTTTCTTGCCTGATAGCTTTATACAGCCTTCGCCGCACGGATTATCAAACAAAGAATCTATTTTACTTAAAATTTTTTGTATATTGCTTTTCGGTATAACTCGTAAATATTTAGCTACAGACTTTTTAAGAGTTATTCTATATTTTGCCATGTAGCCCATATTAACAGGAAAAAATGATTGACTAAAATAAGCGACGAAGGAGCAAAAGCCAACGTTTTTTGTCCGTTTAATTGCCTTGATATGTTTTTTATACCATAACCTAATATATATTGGTACAGGCAAGGCTTCACCATGGCTAAAAATACAAGCGTAACATTGGGCGATCATTTTGATCAATTTATAAATCAACAACTTAACACTGGTCGTTATGGCTCAGCAAGTGAAATTGTTAGAGCTGGATTAAGGGCTTTGGAGGAGCAAGAAATCAAGCTATTAAATTTACGCAATATGCTAATTCAAGGTGAACAAAGCGGCATTGCTGATTACAGTTATGAAGGTTTATTGACCGAGCTAGATAAAGATAACCATTAATGAGTAAGTTTTCATTATCTTCGAAAGCCAAAACAGATTTAATTAAAATAGCTCACTGACATAGCGAAGAAGACGAATTTACTGATTGAAAACAACTAGCTGACTAACGGCAGCTAAAAGAACATTATTGTTTATTGACGAGAGATAGGCTCATATATGTTAGCTGCTGGATATATTAATAATGATAGCGACAAGATATAACCGTAATATGGCTGTCATTTACTACATATACAAGGCGATTTGATTCATCTACACGCCTAGACCAAAAACCAGATAGATTTTCCTTTAGTGCTTCTGGCTTTCCTATCCCCTCAAAGGGAGAACGCTTAGTGTCAGTAATTAATTTATTGATTCTTTTAAGTGTCTTTTTATCTTGACCTTGCCAATAGACATAATCAGCCCATGCATCATCTGTCCACGCTAACAATCTAGTCATTTAATATTTCTCGCTCAATGACTTGAGCTGATTTAAATTGTTTAATAGAGCGAGTTAAATGAGCTGCGTTAGCCGGTGATTTTAATAAATGAACAGTTTCCATCAAACTATTGTAATGATCCAGAGACATGACAACGGCATCTTCAGAATCTCTACGTGTAATTACTGTATAATCAGCGTCATTTACGACATGGTCAAGTACAGATTTAAGCCCATTTCTTGCTTCAGTAAAAGATACTATTCTCATAGTAGCCTCCTTTATTAGTTGTACGGTTAATAAGACAAGTCTAACTAAAAGTAATAACTTGTGCAAGATCAGGTACAAGTTTAATTGAAGCAGTTAGACATAATGACTCCCACGAGGTACTAGCCTCCAAATTCGTGGGTTAGTAAACCAGAGCCATAATATATGTGTTAAACAATATAAATTGGAGACTAGCATGATTAAACTCGCTATTAGTGCGCATTATTGCAATAAGTAAAGGCGTTTTCACCTTAATTGAGCCTGAAACTAACTGAAACCTGTTTAACAATAAGTAGTCATGATACTCGGTGATACTTGTTGCTGTAATTTAGTTCAACTCCTAACCCTCAAGAACTTAGCCCGAATAAAGCGCTTGTTAAGCCGCATTATGCCACTTGAAAATTATATGGCGAAACATGTAGTGACTCTTGTTCTTGTCTTGTTTGCCATAAATCATGGGCATTTTGTAAACGAAGCCAATGATCAGCTGATGGTTTGCCAAAAGCCAATTCAAGACGAACCGCCATTATAGGTGTTACAGAGCCTTTAGCATTTAAAACTTTGACTGGCGGTTTAGCCTTGCTAAGCGGAAAATAATGGTTGGCTATAATCGCAAAGCGATGGACACTGTTATTTTTCCGTTTAAGCAATTTGTTATGCATTTCATTTTAACTTGATTACGACCTTGCCTTTTGCTCGACCAGACTCTGAGTAATTCAAAGCATCTTGAGTTTCAGGGAATGAAAACACCTTATCAATCACAGGTTTGATTACTCCCTCTTCAATCAGTTTTCCGATGATCTCAAGCTGTTTGCCGCTATCAGACATAAAATGAAAGGTGTATGCAGCATTATGTAATTTTTCGAGTTTAGTAATTTTCCATGTTAGGACGGAGAAGAGGAATGTTTTCAGGAGCCCCAAGTTTCCCTCTCTGGCAAATCGAGCATTGGGAACACCACTCACTGAAATTACGTTTCCTCCGGACTTAATGATTTCAAATGCTTTTTCTAAAGACTCTCCACCTAGCGTATCGTAAACAGCGTCATAGTCTTGTAGCATGTCTTCAAATTTTTCCGTCTTATAATTAATGACTTTGTCAGCACCAAGCGATTTAACCAATTCAAAACCAGCATCGCTGGCTGTTGTGGCGACAAAGGCACCCAATGCTTTGGCTAGTTGAATAGCAAATGTCCCAATACCACCTGCGCCAGCTTGAATAAGAATTTTTTCTCCTGATTTTAGATTCATGACATCGTGTAATACCTGATAAGAGGTAAGGCCTACCAAAGGTATAGACGCAGCTTCTTCAAATGAAGTGTTTTTGGGCTTGAGGGCAACAGCATCCTCAGTGATTGCAATATATTCTGCAAAGGTTCCAATACGAGCTTTCGGTGCCCGAGCATAGATCTCATCACCGATCTTAAACCGTGTCACTTTTGAACCAACTTGTGTGACCACACCAGCACAGTCATTGCCCATAATCAGCGGCATGTCATATTGAAGCAGTACTTTTACTTTTCCATCCCGTAATTTGAAATCGACAGGATTCACACTGGCAGCATATATCTCTACCATTACGTCATGCTCTCCAACAGTAGGCATTGGAAAAGTCATGAGTTTTAGTGGCGTGTTTCCATACTTATCTATGGCGAAAGCTTTCATAGGTTTCCTCTATCTGTGTTTACTACACAACCCTGTTCTTTTAGCACGCGTTTAGTTGATGCAGGATTATTTTTTAATGCTGCAATAGGTCTTATTGGCCGACTAACAAAATTACCACCACAATTAGGACATTGGTTATTCAAAACGCCTTCAACACAACTTGTACAAAAAGTGCATTCAAATGTACAGATATTCGCCACTGTTGATTCTGGCGGTAAATCTTTGTTACAACACTCGCAATTTGGTCTCAACTCTAACATTTAAAACTCCAGTATAGAAAAACACATAACGCCTATGCAGCAATTTGTTAAGCATTCAGGGTTCATGTTTGTTACTTTTTATGATGCGGCCACTCATCAAAGAGCTGACATAAATCACCATGACCGAACTGCTCATTAGCAAAAGAAAATGTACCTTTACTCATCATCTCTTCACCAGCCTTACGAACAAACTCAAGTGTGGCTCTAGCAATACTGCCACCCACACTGATGCGCTTTACCCCACACTGGGTTAAATCTTCTTTTGTAAGTAGGTTGCCTGATAACCCCATAACGACATTAAATGGTCCTGGTACCTCTGCTAATATCGAGGATATTGTTTTTTTGTCAGCTATGCCAGGGACAAATAAACAATCCGCACCAGCTTCTAAATAGGCATTGCATCGTTTAATTGACTCTTCAAGAGCTTTTGGATGACCCGTTAAATAGGCATCACATCGAGCAGTTAATGTGAAATCATGATCATTACGGGCACTTACTGCCGCACGAATACGATCTACCGCCACATCGAACTCATACATAGGCATTGCTGAATCACCGCTATAATCTTCAATATTGACACCAGATACACCACAGTCGATTGCCTGAGTAATGGTTCTTGCAACGCCTTCTGGATTTTCACTATAACCTGCTTCTAAATCCGCATTAACAGGAATACCAGCAACATCAACAATTTCTTTTATTTTCTCAAGCATTAGTTCTTTAGACATTCGTTGATGGTCGGATAATCCCGCAGAAAATGCGATTCCAGCGCTGGTTGTACCAATAGCTTTAAATCCAGCATTCGCTAGTATGATTGCACTAGCCGAATTCCAAGCGTTTGGCATAATAAACGTTCCATCATTTTTATGTAGAGCGCTAAAAACTTTTGCTTTGTCTTGTGACGTTTTCATGTGTTTTCCTTAATATTCAGTGTTTATTTTAACATCCATCAACCGTTAACCAGAGTATGGTTTTTATGCTTAACGCCACGTGAGCTAATTACAGTTCCTAAATTCAACTAGATTATTATTCATTGATCACACAGAACCCGTTACCGAAAGGATCAGCACAATGTGCAATAGCTCCCCAATCAGCGCTTTCACCTCCTTCATGTGTTCCTCCAAACTTCAGTATCTTTGAGACAACTTCATCGACATTTTCACAGAGAAAATCTAAATGAATAGGTGTCCAATGACGCTCATAATCACGGCCAACATCACTTGATTTGATAGGTTTTGTTCCCGCTTCTTTTTCTTGCAGGTATATATCGGAGTTTTCTACAGAAAGGACAACCATACTACCTTGGTCACGAACTTTTTTGCAACCAAGAGCCTCTACATAAAAAGTCTCTGCTTCCTTCAAATTTGAGACATCAATGCTCACTGAAATTTTTATCATTATATTCCCCGTTTAATTTATTTAAATTCACAACAATAACGGTACTGTACATAAGTACAGTACCGTTGTAAATGTAAATACTGAAGCGAGTTTAAATAGCTAACCGCCTTAGTAAGCGGCGAGAAATAGTTGGCCAAAATGTGTGAGGCACAAGCGCTAGCCAATGGTTATTTTTTCTTTTAAGCACCGGTATATTTTTTATACCACTATAAAAGTTACTAGGTGGACACTGGTTAAATAATGACAGCTATACCCAGAAGGTTGTAAATAAACGTCGTAGATAAATCCCCTGTGCGGAACCACGTGCAGGGTAATGTGGGGGATGGAGATTTGGATAAACGTAAGGTCAATCTATCCGATGAAGTGCACAAATTTTATTATTTGAAGGATCCCGTAAATAAGCTAAATATATTTTTCCAGCAGCTCCCTCACGTACTCCAGGAAGATCCTCACAAGCAGTGCCACCATTCGCTATACCAGCGGCGTACCAAGCATCAGCTATATCGGAGGTCTTTGCTGAGAAACCAATAGTAGAACCATTCCCATGACAAGCAGGCTCGCCATTTATAGGTTTACTGAGCGCCAAAACACCACTTTTAGTAAAATAAAAGCAACGCCCTTTTTCGTCGATTACACCAGGTTTGTAACCTATCGCTCCTAAAATTGCGTCGTAAAAAACTTTCGATTCTTGTACATTATTTGCACCAATCATTATATGACTGAACATTTTGTTTCTCCTAGTTATAAAATTGATAGAGTGTAATTACTTAGAGCGTAATTACTTAGAGCCATGTAGTCCATATTAAGCGGTAATTAATAGCTGACTAATATTAGCAACGAAGGAGAAAAAGCCCACTGTTTTGTCCTTTTAAATGACTTGTCAGGTTTATTTTAGCTATGTAAAATAAACTTTCTAAGCTCTCGTTCTTGCCGCATTACACGCAATATATAAACCTTATCATTATCTACTTTATAAAAAATACGACAAGGATTAATAATTATTTTTCTGTAATTTAAATTTTTAACTCAAACGGGATCTTTCCCCGTTCAGGATGGTTTTCTCGTCTTATAATTTTATCAAACACTTTTTGTGTTAATTTCTTGGCTGCTTCTAGATTACTTAAGGCAATATATTCAGCTTGCTCACCGCGTGCAACATCTTCGAGTATCACCATTCGTTGCTGCATGAATTCATAATCTTCTACATCAACCAAATAAGCAGATGGTTTCCCATGCTCAGTAATTAACACAGGTTTTTTGGAAGTGTGGGGATCAGCTAAAATTTTGGTGGCTTGACGTTTTAGCGTTGTAACAAGTTCGACCCTCATGATTAACTCCTATTTAGAAGGAAAATAATGTATCACATAAGCTCAAGGTTACGACTATACCAGCACTCTAATTACAGCAAACTGTTTTAGTGCGTTTAATTGCTTTATTATATTTTTAAAGCTAAAGTGTACGATATTACCGTACATAAATAGTGAGCTAATTATGAATAGCATAAGCGTAAACCAATTTAGAGAGAACTTAAAAAGATATGTTGAACAAACTGTTAGTGAGCATGAACCGATTAAAGTAACCCGACGCGCAGGCGAAGACTTTATTGTAATGAGTGCTGATGATTGGGAAAGAGAACAGGAGACATTACACATATTGCAAAGTAGTAATCTGATGACGCAAATTGCAGAATCAATGGGCACTCATAAAAGTAACAAAGGCTATAAACCAACAAAAGAGCAATTAGATGAGATCACTAGTCTTTGAAGGTAAAACTTGGTTCATTTACGAGCAATTAAGAGAAAAAGATAAAAAACTTCACAAAGCCTTATGCAAAATTTTAAAAGAAATGTTACGTTCAGATCCTGCTAGTGGGTTGGGAAAACCAGAACTACTTAAACACAATTTGTCTGGCTTATGGTCAAAGCGCATTTCTCAGAAAGATAGGCTCATTTATAAGTTTGATGATAACAGTGTATATATTTTCGCCATTGCTGGACATTACGACCAACATTAGAAAAGGTAGTGTTCACAAATCTGTGTCATTTCAGTAAACTAGTAAAAACAGGAATGACATATGACAACTCAATTCGATTTTCAAGAAGCAGTAAAAGCACTTCAAGAAGGTAA
>MAAB01001197.1_pt1 | contig 71774 bp, 57 predicted proteins | sample 1115991 | NCBI WGS metagenome assembly MAAB01 (sample SAMN04961124, study PRJNA320927) | seawater metagenome | isolation source: sample BD02T18 sea water enriched with oil for 18 days | place: USA:Gulf of Mexico | collected 2013-07-27
CCAAGTACATTAATTAATTGACCACTTAGCGAGAATTAAAAGGCTTAGAGGCAAGGCATTGATTGAAGAGAATGGTTATTCAGGAGAATAAGCTCCTGCATTCTCTAAGAAGCTACATCCTTGTAGCATCCTTATCTAAATCAATAACCACGCATGTAAGCCTTTGCCTTTTATTAGACACTCGCCCTTTGGGAGTTTATTAGCGAACTAATAACGGCTCAAAATCAAATAAATATAGAGTAACTATGTTTAAGTAATTTTGCTTGTTCTAAGCTCGCTAACATAACTCTAAGCTGATCAATTCATTAGTGTAATTGGTATAACAGTAGAAGTGTATTAAGGAAATAATTTACAAACTAACACCCAGTATCAGACAGGGTACTTGGATCAAAATAAATTGAGAACTCACTCCCCTTGCCCCAGTGGCTATTAATCACTAATTCAGCTTGATGATGATGTAAGACGTGCTTCACTATGGCTAACCCTAGACCAGAGCCACCAGTATCTCTTGAGCGGGATCTATCTATACGATAAAAGCGTTCAGTTAAACGATTTACATCTTCAGGTTTAATGCCATCACCATTGTCTTTTACTGCAAAAACAGCTTTATTGCCCATCAATCGCCAACTAACATCAATACGACCATTAGCTGGAGTATATGCAATAGCATTCGATAATAGATTAGCACAGGCGCTTTTTAATTCAGTTTCAGAACCTAATACAAACACATCGGTAGATATATCTAGGCTTATTTCATGCTGTTTATCTTGGTTAAGCCAAGTAACTTCATCAACTAATGTACGAATCAATTGTGCCATATTGACGCATTGTCTCTCTTCATCACTATTATTTTCGACTTTCGCCAAATTAAGTAATTGCTCAACTAAACGATCCATTCGAGAGACTTGCCCTTCAATAGTTTGAAATGCTTTTTGCCAATGAGGTTCAAAGGAGCCCTGTGAAGCTTGGATCATTTCAACATAACCACGAACTACAGTTAATGGCGTTTTTAATTCATGTGAAACATTAGCAACAAAGTCACGACGCATGTCTTCTAAACGCTGAATATTAGATATATCTCTTGCCAAAAGTAAAACATGCTCACTGCCATACGCCATCAGCCGTATTTCGAGTTGAACATCTGAATGCATGGGAGAACTTAATAAACAAGGAAATTCGAAATTTTCATGGGCTAAGTAATCTGAAAATTCAGGTGCACGTAAAAGGTTATCAATACGCTGACCAAAATCATCGGGCCAACGAACCCCCAATAATCTCTGGGCTTTTTTATTCCCCCACTCTATTGTTAGTTCCTCAGATAACATTAATGCTGCATCTGGAAGAGCTTCAGCACCATCACGAAAACGACGGATTTTTTCATTTAATTGCTTTTGTTTATTCCGTTGCTGTTTAACTTGTCGATACAAGCCATCATATAAATACCCCCACACACCTTTTGCTTGTGGAGGAGAAAGTGCTTTAGATTGCCAAAGCCAATTAATCAGTTTAAATAAATGATGATAATGCCATACCAATAAAAATATGCTGCTCGCAAGCATAGCTAGCAGCACATAATCAAATAACCAACCAACAAAAGCACTTACTAGCAATATGCCTAGTAGGCGGTAAAGGATATTTATAAAAGATAAACGAAAGTGCATACCGGTCTAATTACTTTCCAAGGAGAAGAGGGAATAGTTACAATGAACTGACTTTTTTTAATTTACTTGAAAAACGATAACCCGCGCCACGTACTGTTTGTACAAAATCGTCGTGCCCTTCGCCAGAAATAGCCTTTCTCAAGCGTCTTATGTGAACATCTACAGTTCTATCTTCAACATAAATGTTTGTGCCCCAAACATTATCCAACAATTGCTCACGTGAATACACTCTTTCTGTATGGGTCATAAAGAAGTGTAATAGACGAAATTCCGTTGGTCCTAAATCTAAGCTATTACCGTTAATCGCGACACGGTGAGCTACAGGGTCAAGCTTTAGCCCATGAAAATCAACCTCTTCTTCAAGGGAAGTGGGAGACACACGACGAATCACCGCTTTAATACGAGCAATAAGCTCTTTTGGCGAAAAAGGTTTAGTTACATAGTCGTCGACTCCTGCTTCAAAACCTTTTACTTTGTCATCTTCATCGCTTCGAGCTGTCAGCATAATAATAGGTATATTTCGCGTGTACTCATTTTGTTTTAATTTTTTTGCCAACGAAACACCCGTGCCCCCAGGTAACATCCAATCAAGTAAGATTAAATCTGGGTAAGGTTCATGAATTTTAGCTAAGGCTTGCTCAATATCGCACGCTTCAATCGCATTAAATCCATTTTGATCTAAGACAAAACTAATCATTTCCCTAATAGGGGTCTCATCCTCAACGACTAAAATTTTTCGACTCATGTGTACATCCTAATATTATGACTAACTGATGGAATCTAGGGTTAACAAAAGGAGCATTAACAAAAGATCACACTTGATAAGTTATTGTGCAGAAGTTAAGTGACAGTTTTATGACAAAAAGAAAATTATCTAGCATGCTTAACGCTTTAGCAAGTATTCAAATGTAAAAAGGCCGTTAACCCACTTGAATTAACGACCTCACTTAAACAACATCTGCTTTATTTATTAGCGTTTAGAATTTTTGTTCCATGCCGATAGCAAAATACTGACCCGCTTCAGCAAGATGATAAAGATAGCCATCATCGCCGATAACATCATTACTACTTCTGTCTGTATACCAAGCATATACCTTAGTGCGCTTACCTAGCTTATAATCTGCACCTACACTAATTGAATCTCCGCCAGCAAACTCTTGATACTCAACTTTGGCAAGTACCTTACCTATTTTATATGACACGTTAGCCGCATAGCCTGCTTCTGACTTACCTGTTGTGATAACTTCTGTATCAACATACATTACACCTAAACGTAAATCACCCAATTGGTACATGCCGGTAACACGAGAGTTAGCTAATGGCTCTGTTGTTTTTTCTGTCGTACCATCCATGCTACGTTTAAATTTAACCGGCATATTTTCATCGTGAGCAACGGATAAGAAAAAGTCTGTTTTCTTCAAGTTTAAATCACCAAAAAACACCCCTACAGAATATGGGTCATCGGCTTCATGATCATCTGCAATAATATAGCTGGTTAATAATTGAAAATGTTTAAAAACAGGAGACTTATAAGTCACTGAATCTGCGACACGATTCTCTCCAATAAAAAGGTGTTTTAAATCACCTTCATAATCATTAAACAAATCAAACTTACCTTGTGATACTTTCAACGTAGTATCAGAGCGACCAACCGTGACCTCCCCAAAGTTACCTTTCAGGCCAACCCATTGATTACGTGCAGTTAAGGTATCTTTGCTGTCATCGTTTACATTAACTTGCCATTCAAGCTTATATATAGCTGTTAAACCGTTATCTAAATAATACTTACCTTTAACACCTACGCGAGAGGCGTTACTTCTTAACTCATTAAAAGACTCCCCTTTCTCTTCGCTTGCTTGTAATGAGATGTTTAATTTACCGTAAAAATCGATAACTTCTTTATTTTCTTGTACTTTGCTAGTTACTTGTTCCGCAGCAAAGGTTGGCATAATCAATAGAGAACAAACAGTCATTGCTATAAAAGTTTTTACTCGTTTCATAAATATCCTTAAATATTTTATATTTTAACTAAGAGGAATAATTTCTGTGTACTGTACAAGAACTTTATTACAGCTTTGTTACAATAGTAATATTATGTTCATAAAAAACACTTATAAATGTCATAGTATTTATTTTAAAAAATGTTTCAATTAGGTTAATATGTTAATTATTACAATTTTAGACTATATAATTTATTTTTGCGCATTTTAAAAATAATTCACTAGAATTAACAATAAGTTCCTAAAAATCACCTAAAAGATAACAGCTATGAAAATAACCAGCATATCGCGTAAGCTGCTAACAAGAGTACTCTCTGTATATTTTATCTTAACCATTAGCGTTACTGGCATTCAGATAATAGCTGAATATTTTAATACCAAAAGTCACATAACAAGCGAACTACTCACTTTACAAAAAACCATCAGTGGTAGTTTAACTCGTGCGGTATGGGAACTTAACACACAACAAGCAGTGGATATTTCCGAAGGCTTAATTGCTATCCCTATGATAAAAGGGATAACCGTAACCGATGAAGCTAATAACGTTATAACACAACTTGGCGAAGTATTATCGGCCCCATCACAAGCATCACAAGAAACTTCCAGTGAGCATCAAAGTATAAGCTCCATAGCAGAAGGTCTATTCGGTCATTCTTTCCCATTAATTTTTGAATTTTCAGGTCGAACGACGACCGTCGGCACTGTTACTTTATTATCAAGCAATGATGTTATTTTTAGTCGTATTGAGGTCGGTATATATTTTCTAATCGGCAATGCTATTTTAAAAACAACCTTTTTAGTTTTCTTATTTTTGTTAGCTTTTACTAAACTTTTGACTGAGCCCTTACAAGAGCTTACCGATCAAATGAAACAACTTGATTTACATGACCCTGAAGCCTCTAAATTTCATAGTATGAATGGTGAAAAAAATGAACTGAATATCCTTGAAGATGCTTATAACAACTTGATTGATGAACTTGTTGCATTTAAGGATAAGTTATCCTTATCTCAACGAGAAACAAATTTAGCAAATGATAAGTTAGATGAGCAAAATTTACTGCTTGAACAAGAAGTGGCGAAAAAAACCTCCACACTAAGCAGTACTTTATTACGTATGGAAGTACAGCAAAGAGAGATGTTAGTCCAGCAAGAACAACTAGAAGCTGAAAACAATCGTCGCCGTAAAACAGAAAGCACGTTAATCACCACCAATAAAGAGTTAAAAAATTCAATTTTAGATTTGAGCAAGGCCCAAGATAGATTATTAGAAGCCGAAAAAATGTCATCTTTAGGACAGCTAAGTGCTGAAGTCTCTCATGAAATTAATACTCCTATTGGTATTAGCATTACTTCAACAAGTTATTTATCAGATATAATCAATAAATTACAACAAGACATTAGTGCAAATAAGCTGTCAAAACGTACCATTGACAGCTTTATAAGTAATGCTCAACAAAGTATTGAACTACTTTCAAATAACTTACAAAGAGCTGCTGAACTCATTAGTAGCTTTAAACAAGTTGCGGTTGATCAAACCAATGATAGAGTGCGATTAATCAATGTTGCAAAATATCTAGATGAAATTATCCAATCTATCCATCCAAAATTAAAAAAAACCAATCATTGCGTCAAAATTACCTGCGATCCACATATTGAAATTTATACACACCCTGGCGCAATTGCCCAAATAATAATTAATTTAATCATTAACTCTATTGTCCACGGGTTTCATAATGTAAATCGAGGAATAATGAATATAGACGTGATCATAGAGCAACAACGATTAAGTATTGTTTACCGAGATAATGGCTCTGGCATTAATGAAGAGCAGTTAAGCAAGTTATTTGACCCCTTTTATACTACCCAAGCAGATAAAGGCGGCACGGGACTAGGTACACATATTATTAAAAATCTAGTGATGGGTACACTTAATGGGACTATCGACGCACAGTCTGTAGAAGGCGAAGGCTTGAGTTACCACATGACACTACCCGATATGAGGTATAGTTAAAAGCTACTGTCTTAACAATAAAATTCAGGTATGATAATCGCCAAAATACTCCCTTATCAGCCAAGGATTTACTTATGTGGTTTAAAAACCTTTACTTTTTCGCCTTCACTCGTCCATTTGAATGGTCTGAAGAAGACTTAGAAAAACATTTATCTGAGCACCTTTTTACTCCTTTAGGCTCTACAGAAGTTTCTCATTTTGGTTGGATAAATGCACTAGGAAAGCATGGTGATACCAGTGTTCATAGTGCAAATGGTAACTTTCTTATTTGCGCACGCAAAGAAGAAAAAATGCTACCCGCTTCAGTTATCAAAGATATGGTTGAAGAAAAAATAAACTTGCTAGAACTAGAGCAAGGCCGCGGAGCAACCAAAAAAGAAAAAGAACAATTCAAAGAAGATATAACCTTCGAGTTACTGCCACGTGCCTTTTCTCGCATAACCGATACGCACGCATATATTAGTCCTGTTAATAATATTATCGTCATAAATTCAAGCTCACGTGGTAAGGCAGAAGACTTATTAGCCTTATTACGCAAAGTACTTGGTACTTTGCCTGTCACCAGCTTTGATCCTGATATTTGTGTTGATGAAACGATGACAGACTGGCTAAATGAAAAAAGCCTAGGTGGTAAGTTTACTTTAGGTATGGAAGCTGAATTTAATGCTTTAGGTGATGATGGTGCTGTGGTTCGTGTTAAAAATCAAGACCTCTTGAGTGAAGAGATTAAATCACATTTAGATGCGGATAAATACGTAGTAAAGGTCGCCTTAGAGTGGGATGAATCATTATCATTTATTTTATGTGAAGACTTAGCGATAAAACGCGTGAAGTTTTTTGATGTTATTCATGAACAAAATGATGACATGGATAGTGACGACGTAGTTGCTAAACTAGACGCTGATTTCGCCCTAATGGCGGGAGAGTTAAATCGCTTTATTGTCGAACTCTTGGCTGAGTTTTCCATGAAGACAACAGATCCCTTGGAAAAAGAATAAGGTAGCGTACTAATCTCGACTAAAAGGGCAAATAACATTGCCCTTTTTTATTGCATTACACTTGGCTTTACTTGTAACTAAATAAACATAGCCTTTACCCCATCACATTTTTCTTTAAATTCATCAGATTCCATGTAATCAATTTCAGGTAAAATACCTTTCTTGGTATAACTATTCAATAATGCTTCTTTGGTTGACTCATTCTTAAATACATTATGATAAATAGCCCCTGCTCGTATAAAATCTAAATAATGCACTTCAGTAGGTAAAACAGTTAAATCACTCCAACTCTCAGCTAATAAAGTAAACTCTTCCGAAAAGCCCCAACTGCGGGTAATTGCCCCACCGACTCGCCCTGATAATTTAATAATAGCTTGTTGTAAAAAGGTAGGATTAGCAAAAACATCAGGGTGATTCTCAGCTTCGGTTAAGATAGGTAAAACACCTATATTATGTACTAAAGCGGCTAAAGTAATAGTGTCTAAGGAGAGCGATGCATGTTTATTCTCTTTTAAATAGCTATCCATTAAACTAATCGCCACAGAGGCTATATCTATCGTTTTTATCCACGCCTTGTTCATATACATAGTCACAATATCATTATTTGAAACAAATACTTGCTCAATAGCCATTGCCGTTGCAATACTCTTAATCTGTCTCAAACCAATACGTGTTACTGCTTGTGGAACCGTTTCCACTTTAATACTGCGTCCCAAAATAGCATTATTAGCAACTTTGAGCATACCTAAGGATAAGGCAGGATCTTGTGCAATAATATCACTCATTTGATTTAAATTAATATCAGGATCATCAGCAGCACTTCGTACTTTTAATGCCACCTCAGGTAATGTTGGTAGTACAAGAGTGTCTTGTTTTATCTTTTCCGTCAAAATTGTATACAGTGCATTTTCAGTTGCCATAAGTTCACCTTTATTTTTATTATGCTTACTATTAAAAGTAGCACATTTTTAAAAAAATAATGTTTTTTCTCAATATTTTTCAAGCTAATAGCATGGGTAATTATCCTTCGCTAAAAATACATTGCTGCTCAGAGCACTTAATAGAAAATAAATCTTGATCCAAATCATGTTTAGCTTAATTCTCAATAGTTACACAAGCCACTAACAAGTATAATTCGCCGCTAATTTTTTACCGTTTTCATCCCAACATAACTTTGAGTACCTCATGCTAAAACCTGAACTTCTTTCTCCTGCCGGTAGTTTGAAAAACATGCGCTATGCTTTTGCCTACGGTGCGGATGCCGTTTATGCTGGCCAACCACGTTACTCCTTACGTGTTAGAAATAATGAATTCAGTTTGGAAAATATTCAAATAGGCATAAATGAAGCACACCAACTAGGTAAAAAGTTCTACCTTGTTAACAACATAGCGCCGCATAATGGTAAGCTGAAAACATTCCTTAAAGACATCGCCCCCGTAATTGCTATGAGACCCGATGCACTGATAATGTCAGATCCTGGTCTTATCATGCTAGTAAGAGAAAACTTTCCCGACATGCCAATTCACTTGTCAGTTCAAGCAAACGCTGTCAATTGGGCAACCGTTAAGTTTTGGCAACAGCAAGGAGTAGAGCGAGTAATATTATCGAGAGAGCTTTCTCTAGATGAAATCGAGGATATTCGTTTTCATTGCCCCGAAATGGAGTTAGAAGTATTTGTGCATGGCGCCCTTTGTATGGCCTATTCCGGACGCTGTTTACTATCAGGTTATATCAATAAAAGAGATCCGAACCAGGGAACTTGTACCAACTCTTGTCGCTGGAAGTATGATACTCACGAAGCAAAAGAAACTGAAACGGGTGATATTATTGCAGTTAAGCCTGACACAGTTGAAGTTTACATGCCTGAAAAAGATATTATCGCCCCCGATCAAAAGCCTATTGACGATATTATTTTATTGCAAGAGCAAAGCCGCCCAGGTGAATACATGCCAGCTTTTGAAGATGAGCATGGTACGTACATCATGAATTCAAAGGATTTAAGAGCTGTAGAGCATGTAGAACGCTTGGTTAAAATTGGTGTGCACTCACTCAAAATAGAAGGTCGAACTAAATCATTTTATTATTGTGCTAGAACGGCGCAAGTATATGGTCAAGCCATTAATGATGCCGTAGCAGACAAAGCTTTTGATCAAAACCTAAATACTGAGTTAGAACACTTAGCGCACCGTGGTTATACCGAAGGGTTCTTACAGCGCCATCGCCATGGTGATACACAGAACTATGAATATGGTTATTCAAAAAGTGATACTCAACAATTTGTTGGTGAAGTACTTGGACGAAATGAAGTAACGGGCCTCATAGAAATTGATGTTAAAAATAAGTTCCTTACCGGTGATCAACTTGAGTTAATGACACCTGCTGGCAATCAAACATTTACCTTAAACATGATGATTCATAGTAAAACAGGGGAAAATATTGATGATGCTAAAGGCTCTGGCCATAAAGTCGCAATTGAACTTAATACTGAGTTAGATCTCTCTTTTGGTATTATCATGCGTTACTTAGATGAAGACGGCACTACTCGTCAGCCTTTTACACAAAACCAAAAAGCCTAGCGCTATAGTCGTTTGGACAATTACGATGTTAAAAGGTTAAAAGTGATATGGCATTAAAAATATTAGACTCATGCATTAACTGTGATATGTGTGATCCTGAATGTCCTAATGGCGCAATAACGCTAGGCACTAATATTTATGAAATCGATGTAGATAAATGTACTGAATGTGTGGGTCATTACGACAAACCAACTTGTGTCAGTGTTTGTCCCATCGATTGCGTAAAACCTGATTTAGATAATGTCGAAGATGAAGATGCTTTATTAGCAAAATTTATTCGCTTACATGGCTAGATAATTATTTGAGTAATTATACTATTTTCATTAAGTTTGTGATCTTGTTGTGCGTAGAGAAAATAAATCAGGGCAACGCGGTCATGGAGTATTTTAACCAGCACAAGTGGCAATAATTTAATGAAATTGGTATTAGTTAATTCGAGCAATAAAGGCTATTGCTCGACTATCATAACCGCTAGTAATCAAGAGCTATTTCAAAGTAACCATAAATGATAGCGGATATATTATTAGCGAGTGGGTAACTTAATATCCTTCAAGAACTCATCAACCTCATGGTTATTCTTCAATAACATCGCACGGGTGACAATATCTTTAGTCAAGTGGGGTGCAAAGCGTTCAATAAAGTCATACATATAAGCGCGTAAAAAACTACCACGTCTAAAGCCAATTTTAGTGGTACTCGCTTTAAATAAATGACTTGCATCAATAACAACAAGATCGCTATCAATACGATCATCAATAGCCATTGAAGCGATAACACCAACACCGACACCTAAACGCACATATGTCTTGATGACGTCTGCATCTGTCGCTGTGAAAGCTATTTTAGGCTTAACGCCTGCGGCATCAAAAGCAGCGTCTAATTCAGAACGACCAGTAAAGCCAAAGACATAAGTAACTAACGAATATTTAGCAATATCAGCAATCGTTAGATTTTGTTTTTTAGCCAAGGCATGATCCGAACGTACAATAATACTGCGATTCCAATGGTAACAAGGAAGCATGACCAAATCGTTGTACAAATGTAGTGACTCTGTTGCAATAGCAAAATCAGCATCACCTTTGGCAGCTGCATCACTTATTTGTGCCGGTGTCCCTTGAGACATATGCAACGAAACTTTACTATATCGTTTAATAAAGCCTTTAATTACGTCAGGTAGAGCGTAGCGAGCTTGAGTGTGCGTAGTAGCAATTCGCAATTTACCTTCATCAGGTTGAGTATGCTCTCGAGCAACAGCTTTAATGCCTTCAACTTTTGACAGTATTTGAGTGGCAATATCAATAACATCTTGGCCTGCTTCAGTGACATGGGTTAGATGCTTACCACTGCGGCCGAAAATTTGAATACCTAGCTCATCTTCAAGCATTCTCACTTGCTTAGATATACCTGGTTGAGAGGTAAACAAACTGTCTGCAGTAGCAGACACATTCAAATTATTATTTAGTACTTCAACGATATAACGCAGTTGCTGTAATTTCATATAAACACTCTATAGCATTAAAAATGCGTGACTCTTACTTTCTTATGCCAAAAGAATATACTTAATCAAACTTTTATTCCATAACAATTTCTTTCTTTTTGTAAATAAAACTGCCCACTTCCTTTAAATATCGTAAAAATTATTTCTTCCTTGCTTATACTTTATTCATCAATGCTATTTTCAGCCATTTTTAAACTAAATGTGCAACTAGCGCTATCCTAAGTAAGGCATTTTTTGTAGACTGCTTAGTAGTTTATTTATTCAAGAGAACCTTAAATGATTGCTATTATTGTTGGCTTAATTATTACCTTAATTGTAATTGTTGTTGTAGTTACCTCTATTCAACAACATAAAGAAAAGTTAGAAGCTGAAAAGCGCGTTAAAGTGTCTAAACAAAAAGCTGTCATTGATGAAAGTGAAGAGCTTATTTTAAACTTAGCCAACATGCCTAATAACCCAAGTGTCGTTAAAATATTAAATCGTCGAAGCTTAAACGCAGCTAAAACCATGCAAGAGCTTATGCCAGAAGTTAAAGGCATTAAAAAAAGAGTTCAAGAGTTAACGTCTAGACTGAAAGCCTCTGAAGATCTTGCTGATAATCAATCGGGTAGCGAGGAAGCTTTTACCTTACCTGATAATGAGCAGCAGCTTGTTGCCATTTTACAGTGCATTAAAAAATTACGTATTGTACTTAAGTCTGAGCAAAGTAAAGGTGCATTAGATGCGCAAACGTTTACCGCAGAAGATCAGCGTTTAGCGGTAATGCAATTGAAGATTAATATCGAAAGTTTAGTTAAACGTGGCACTATGGCCTTTAATAAAGAAATGCTTGGCTCCGCTAGACAGTATTTTGAAAAAGCTTTACAAAGTTTAGCCAGCAGCACGGTTAGGAATGAATATGTAACAACTAGGCAAGCTGATATTACCCAACAATTAGAAGATATTACCGACGCTTTAAAACACACCAATGCCAAAGATGCTGAGAAAAAAGCTAAAAGCGAAGAGAATGAATTAGATTTATTATTTCAACCAAAGAAAAAATGGTAACTTTTCAGCCAAAGGTGATTATTACTGGTTTATCTTAAATCATTCAAGACAATTAATACTGTGGAAATAATTAACACGATTAGCCTGCCGAGCTTTGTACGCCGCTCTATTAAAACTCAGACACTCAAGCTCTATATAAGACAACAAGGTTGCCAATTAAGCCGTATAGGGCGCTCTAGAAATTGGCAATTAAAAGCAAATTTCACTCAATTACAGGCCATTGTTGCTTTTATTGAACAAGAAAATGAAACCAGCTGGTTATGGTTAGAAAAACGTCTAAAAAAAGAATACCAGCATTTAAATCATGAAAGTCTAGTTAAACTAGCAAGCCGTTTCAATACTCTGACTATCGCTGCATTGATGGCACAGACTGATTGTACTTTAGCGCAAGCACGCAAAGTATTAGATGAGTTAGAAGGAATAGATTAGTTTATACCCGTTCCACCTGAAGATGCAGGATTCAGCTGGAATTATAAACGCCTTTAGGCAAGGCATTTATTGAAGAGAATAGTTATTCAGGAGAATATGCTCCTGCATTCTCTATTAAGCTACATCCTTGTAGCGTTATTGTCGAAATCAATAACATAGCATAAAGCGTTTATAAACCAGCCCTTGGGGGGAAAACTGAGCAAAGCATACTCGTCGTTACATTTGTTTTTAAGGGAACAACCATTAACAAAAAATGTGCCTCGATTATGATACGCTCAGGTTTCCTGAAACGAGCATCTTCAAGTGGTACGGGTATATACCAAGTCAGTTAAGTTACCTGCCTATGCACATGACTTAGGGATGTCATCCCCGTGGTGTATTAATCGGACGTGCCATGGATGGCACTTATTAGAGAATGCAGGACGCACATTCTCCTGGATCCAGTGTCTAAAAAGTGATGGATCTTCGATCAGAGACCTCGAAGATGACGTTTATAGCTAGCTCCTGAGTTAACTACATAGGCATGTTAAGTTATTGCCCATTTGTGCTGGTTAAAATCATCCAAGGCTGCGTTGCTTTCAATCACAATAGCTAGCTATTACTGTATTTCGATTACACTGTAGCGATTTTACTGAAAAAAAAAGCAGGTACTTATCGTACCTGCTTTTTTAGTGCCGAGCTTTTTATTCAGCTGATTTTTTAGTTGCCTTCTTGGCTGCAGGTTTCTTGGCTGCAGGTTTCTTTGCTGCTGGCTTTTTAGCTACTGCTTTCTTAACGGTTTTCTTTTTTGGCTTAGGAATATCTTCTACCCACTTGCCATCAATATATTTTGCAGTCCAACCGGTCGCTTTTGGTTTACCGTCTTCCGTTGCAATTTCAGTCATTACATATTGTTCTTTCGTTTTTCGACTGTAACGTACAACTGATAAACGTCCTTCGTTATCCTCTGCAGGTGCATCAGCTAAGTAATAGAATTTTTCTGAAATTCTATCTCTAAACCTTTTTAGCTCTGCAACTTTTGGTGCTCTAGTCTCTCTCGAACGAGGGAAAGTATTGGCTGCTAAAAAGATACCCGCAGCGCCATCACGCAGTACGAAGTGAGCTTCAGATTTTTCACACTCTAGCTCAGGCAATTGCACCGGATCTTCTTTTGGTGGCGCAGCTTCACCGCTTGCTAATAACTTACGGGTATTTTTACATTCTTCATTAGTACAATCAAAATACTTACCAAAACGGCCAGATTTCAACTCCATTGGTGCTTCGCAACGGTCACAATCTAAAATTGGTCCATCATAACCTTTAATTTTAAACTCGCCCTTTTCAACTTCAATACCATCACATACAGGGTTATTACCACAAACATGTAACTTACGTGTTTCATCAATAAGGTAGCTGTCCATCGCGGTGCCACATTTATCACAACGTCGCATTGCCATTAACGCTTCAGTTTCAGCATCTTCAGCTAAAACACTTTCAGCTTCTTCGCCAGCCGTTAAGTTCATGGTTTTTGTACAGCGTTCTTTTGGCGGTAAAGCATAACCAGAACAGCCTAAGAAAACGCCAGTCTGAGCAGTTCTAATACCCATTTTACGATTACAAGTAGGACAATCAATATCAGTCAATACCGGTTCGTTCGGCTGCATGCCACCATCTTCTGATGGTTGGTCAGCTTTAGATAGTTGCTTGGTAAAATTTTTATAAAATTCATCCAGAACAGCTTTCCAATCAGCAGTACCGCCCGCTATTTCATCAAGCTCTTGTTCCATGTTCGAGGTAAATTCGTAACTCATTAACTTTTCAAAGCTACCAGATAAACTGTTGGTAACAATTTCGCCCATTTTCTCAGCATAGAAACGCTTTTTATCTAAGCGAACATAACCACGATCTTGAATCGTTGAAATAATTGAGGCATACGTTGAAGGTCGACCAATAGAACGTTTTTCTAGCTCTTTAACTAATGATGCTTCACCAAAACGTGCTGGCGGTTTAGTAAAGTGCTGAGTTGGTTCAATATTATCTAAGGTTAATTTTTCACCAACTTTTAAATCAGGTAGGTGGGTATCATCACCCTTGCTTAGTTGTGGATGAACTTTAGTCCAACCATCAAACTGCATCACTCGCCCTTTTGCTTTCAAATCAAAAGTAGCTGCACTAATGGTTAATGTGCTTACTGTGTAACGAGCTGCTGTCATTTGACAAGCAACAAATTGGCGCCAAATCAGCTCATAAAGCTTCTTAGCATCAGGCTCGATTCCTTCAAGGAATGCCGCTTCAAGTTTAACATTGGATGGACGTATAGCCTCATGCGCCTCTTGAGCTCCGGCTTTAGAGCCATATGTTTTTGCATTTTCTGGTAAATAGTTATCACCAAAACTGTCGCTGATATACTTACGACACATTTCAACAGCATCTTTACTTAAGTTTGTTGAATCGGTACGCATATAAGTAATATGACCCGCTTCGTATAAACGTTGGGCTAAGCCCATGGTACGTTTAACGCCATAGCCAAGTTTAGTACTGGCGGCTTGCTGCAAGGTAGAGGTAATAAACGGTGCTGACGGTGTACTTTTAGACGGTCTATCTTCACGCTTACTAACAGCATAATCAGCTGGTTTTAATATAGCTAAAGCGGCATTAGTCTCTTTTTCAGTCGTTGGTTTAAAAGCTTTGCCATTTTCATGGGTAACATCAAGTGCTAATGCTTCACCATCTGATGAATGGGTATCAGCCGCTATTTCCCAAAATTCTTTAGGATCAAACGCTTTGATTTCACGCTCTTTTTCAACAACCAATTTTACTGCAACAGATTGAACACGACCGGCAGATAAACCACGAGCTACTTTTTTCCATAACAGTGGGCTGACCATAAAGCCAACCACACGGTCTAGAAAACGTCTTGCTTGTTGGGCATTTACACCCGGCATACTCAACTCACCTGGAGTAGAAAACGCTTGTTGAATTGAACTTTCTGTTATTTCGTTAAAAACAACACGGCGGAATTTTTCATCTTCGCCACCAATAATTTCTTTTAAATGCCAAGCAATCGCCTCACCCTCGCGATCCAAATCGGTTGCGAGATAGATGATGTCAGCTTTATCAGCTAATTTTTTAAGTTCAGCTACAACTTTTTCTTTACCCGGCAATATTTGGTAATTCGCCGCCCAGTTCTTCTCTGGGTCAATGCCCATTCGATTAACTAACGCTTGCTTGTCACGCTTGGCTTTATATTTAGCTTTAGCTGCTGGCTCCATCTTACGAACTTCAGCAGGAGACTTTGCAGCAACCTTTTTTCCGGTACTACTGTGCGGAAGATCACGAACATGACCAACACTAGACTTAACGATAAAGTCTTTGCCTAAATATTTATTTATTGTTTTCGCTTTGGCTGGCGACTCGACAATAACTAGTGATTTTGCCATAAAAATTTCTAATCCTTCGATAAAGACAATTTATTTTTTGCCTTTTTATTCAAGCGCTAATTTAATCAATAAAGTGCGAGCGTACTTGTTTTGACCTAGCTAGCGATAAAAAAAACATCATATTGTAAAATTATTCTTTGCATAACTATTTATATGTATATCTATAAATATGCAAACTGACAAGTAATTATTTTACTTCACAGGGAATGCTATTCACCCAGTTACTGGTTTTAGCTATAATAGGCAGTAATTGATAACGCTGTGCGCTTTGTCACAGTTTGCCTACGATTAGCGGCAATCATAATCGACTTTACGATAAAACATAAGAGCATAATGTTAAAAAAATTTAAAAAATAAAAGTATGCGGGTCATCTGTTTCATCAGTCAGCCCGAAAAAATAACCAAACAGAGAGTTAAAATGACAACGATATCATCAGATTTTTATAACAAACTCAGTAATTGTTTATGCCCTCCTGGAAATGGCGTATTTACCGTAAACACAGCTAAAGAGCGTAAAGAGCAATTACATCAAATTATTTTCGGACAAGCGGTCGGAGTTGAAGATTTATGGAAAGCATCATTAAATCAACTGTCAGAGGCATCTAAGGCGGTAATTTTAGGTATTGCATCAGATTGTGGTGGTGGAATTTTACGTGGTGCTAACTGGGGGCCATTATTTTTACGTTCGACATTATTAGAGTCATATCCTGAGTTAACCGCATTTGATTTAGGTGATGTACGTGTTATCCCACACTTATTATCTGATAAATATTTAAATGAAGCGACTATCGCTAACTGTAGAAAAGCCTTATATCAAGATGAAAACAGTCAATACCCAATTAGCCCGTTAACTATTACCGAAGATGTATTGCATGATTTTTACGCGGAATTTCCTGAGAAAGGTATTTTTGGTATTGGTGGCGATCACAGTGTTAGCTATCCATTAACTAAGGCCTATTTGCAAGCAAAAAAACAACAAGGAAAACGTGCGGCAATAATCCACTTTGATGCGCATACTGACTTGTTAGTAGAACGTTTAGGCATTGATTTATGTTTCGGCTCTTGGTGCACGCATATTTTAGATGACTTACCTGAAAAACATCATTTAATTCAAGTAGGTATTCGCTCTAGTGGTAGACCACAAAGTCACTGGGAAGATACCTTTGGTGTTAGACAACATTGGGCAAAAGATATAAAAGCCCAAGGCATCAAGCAAACAATCGATAACATTCTTAACCAGCTAAAAGATGAAAACATTGATGAGCTTTATGTAAGTTTTGATATAGACGCTATTGATGAAAGCTTCGCTTGTGCTACTGGTACGCCTGAGCCTGATGGTTTAATGCCAAGTGATGCTATGGATATTTTACGTGCATTAGCAGCTAAGTACCCTATTACCGGTGCTGATATGATGGAGATTGCTCCATTTACTGATAGTTGTGGTCAAGGGGTAGTAGGACAAGAGAAAACATTAAAAGTTGGTGCGGAAATTTCAGCATTTTTACTTAAAGAAATGGCTAAGTAGCTCACCCCACCCTAGTCATGCTGAACCAACGTCGTCATGCTGGACTTGTTTCAGCACCTCAAACAATAAATGTCACACTCATGAGATCTAGATCCTGAAATAAATTCAGGATGACGAGTTCGGGATGACGAATTCAGCATGACAAAACAAAAAAGGCTCCTAAGGAGCCTTTTTTATTTTAGTTAAAATTATTAATGGATGACTATAGAAATCGCTGAATAGAGTGTTGATAATTCACCTGGTGTTTTAACTTCAACGAGTAAACTACCTGCTTTAGGCTCTTTTTCCCCTTTAATAGAAACTCCCCAAGCTGTACCACCATTATGATTATCATTTGGCCAGACAAAACTACTCGGACCAACGACAGAACCAACAGTAGCGGTAAAAGTAACCGTTGTACCAGCCGGCATTGGTTGGTTATGTAAGTCAGCAATAATAACGGTTGCTGAACCAACATTTTCACCGGCAATATTAACAGTACTATCGTTATCATTTATGAAAGCATTATCAGTTGTTGCATCGATAGTCGAATCTATAACGAAATTAGCAGTGCTACCTGACATAACCAAAACTAGGCTTCCTCTGACATTAAGTGACATTTGCGAAGAGCAGCCATCATGCGCAGGTATAGAACATAATACACCATTATATTTACCATCATTTTGGTCAAAAGTACCGCTATTATCAAAATCTGCAAACTCTTCTAAGGTGCCGCTGCTTTGGAAGATTCCGCCTTCAGTAGGGTTATACAAACCGTCTTCATTATGATCCACAAAAGCTTCTTTTAAGTCATATTTATTGCCACTAATATTAGTGCTCAAAAATGCAGTCATTTCACTGGCATCAAAACGAGCATTACCATTTAAATCAGGAAAAGACTCTTCACCAATTGCCGTAGCAATAATAGTGGCACGGCCGCCAAGTTTTTGTCCCATAGTGTTATTAATTTCGGGTACATGGGACTGATTATTACTGTCACCTAATATATGCCCTTCAGGCCTAGGATATTGGCTATTCCAAGTAACAGTACAGGTACCATTAACCGTGGTACAGGATGGTTCAATTCGTCCACCTTCTGTAGTAAAGCTTATCGCTGTTCCGTCTGGTACAGGGTTATTAAAGGCATCAGCTAAACGTGCTGTAACCTCAACTTCAGTACCGTCTGTATCCCAACCTTCTGGATTTAGCGTACTTGCAGATAAACTGAAACTGTCTTGATCGGGAATACCGGTAGATACCACTAACAGACTTGACTGTGAAGATATTGCTGGCGAGCTATTTTCAATGGTTGCTTGTACTCTAACACTGGTAGCAACTGTGCCTGAATTAACAACCGTTTGTACTATACCTTCACTATTTGTTGTTGCACTAGCCGGTATCAATTGAACGTTACCAACATCCGTATTTAGAACAAAGTTGACTACTTGGTTATTTACAGGATTCGAATTAGTATCTAACACTCTAAATAGAACTACAGCGCTTTCTGAGCCTCCTACACTACCAGTACCTAAGATTGAAATATTTTCAGGTGTTGAAGAGATAAATTCAATACTGCCAACATCAGCAGGTAATACATTCACAACTGTTGTCGCTGATAAATTGATACCACCAGCATTAGCGGTAACGTTAATAGGATCATCACCTACACAACCTTTTGCTAGATAAGTACTCGTGGCAATACCATTAGACGTTGTTATAGGTGAACTTAATGTGGCTGTAGGTGTTCCTATACTAGAACAACTAGATGAGAAATTTACATCAACAGGCTCAGTAAATAAGTTTCCTTGATCATCAATTATGTTTACTGTTACAACGGTAGTGCCACCTGCAGAAATTTGGTCAAGACTGATATCGGCAACATTTTCAGCAAAAGGGTCGCCACTGCCCATAATCACAGATGAAGAACCTACTACTAAAAGTACTTCCCCAGTTTCTCCGCTGGCAATACTGGCCGTAATAGTCCCCGCACCTAAACTGCCGTTAGCTAAAATATCTACACTGGCTTGATGACTATCATTGGTGATAGCCGTTGGAATAGGAATATCACCGACTGTAGTGGTAAAAGTCACGATAACAGGAGAGCTAATCCCATTAATTTGAGCGATAACCTTACCTGATTTAGACGTTGTGATTGTTTCTGTTGGATTACCCTCACTATCCACTAAGGTAAGCAAAATATTGATGTCGCCAACAACACCGATATCATCGCCTTGCGTAGTAAAACCTATGCTTGCATCTTCGCCAGTTGACAAACTCGCTGTTATTTCACCTGCGCCACGAACACTACCAGCAGTAAAGGTAATTTGAGCGACCCCATTAGTATCTGTCAATGCAGTTCCTGCCGCTGGAGAGAATGCACCAAGTGTAGAGGAAAACGTAACAAGCTGCCCTGAAACTGTGGAGCTTCCGGATAATGTAGCACTAACTGTTATAGGCTCTTTACCTGTAACGTTTTGGTTTGATAGAGCTAGTACAATTGTTACAGTGTCTCCTGTACCTCCACCACCATCATCGCCACCGGTTAGGCTACCATCTCCATCACCACAGGCAACAAGTGTCATTAATGACATGAGTAATAGGGTAAAACTTAAACGTCGAAGTAACTGCATAAAGGGATCCCAAATTTCATTTTTTAAATATACTAATAACTCATATTAACTTATAAATAACAAAAAGGTACTTGTTATTAAAAAAAAATAACATTCAAATAAAAAGTAAAACACTTTTCCACTGCTTGTTGCCTATTCATAAGGATAATAAAGTAGTTTTTAATCCGGCAATTTATTGCTAGTCTTAACGGTTAAAGTTATCAGCGTAATAGATGTATAATTATAACAACTTAACTTTCAACCGACATTCACTCAGCTGAAGTAATAGAGACACTATGACAATAGAACAGACAAGCTCCCCTGACAGTAAAAAATCCAGTTTAACCAGCCGTATTGTTATCGGCATGGTGGCAGGTATTTTATTAGGCACCTTTTTACAGTGGATAATGCCCAATGGCTCTGACAAAGTTATCAACCTGTATTTATTCGAATTATCCCTTAAAGGCATACTCGTCGAGGGAGTATTAGAAGTAATAGGCCAAATTTTTATGGCTAGCTTGAAAATGCTAGTTGTGCCATTGGTTTTTGTATCCCTTGTTTGTGGGGTGTGCTCATTAAAAGATACCAGTAAACTAGGTCGTATCGGCGGCAAGGCTATTGCTTTATATTTAGCTACTACAGCCATAGCGATTAGCTTTGCTATTTTTGTAGCAATAATTATTGCGCCGGGCGAAGGTGTTAATATGGTTACCAACAGTAGCTTTAGCGCCAGAGAAGCACCTTCTTTAGCGCAAGTTATTATCCAAATGTTTCCAACCAACCCTTTTAGCTCTTTTGCTCAAGGAAATATGCTTCAGGTTATTGTTTTTGCTTTGCTTTTTGGCGTCTCTATCGCATTATCAGGAAAGGCCGGAGAACGTGTTGCTTCATTATTCGAAGACTTAAGTACTGTCATCATGCGTTTAGTCACTATTTTAATGAATCTCGCGCCTTATGGTGTTTTTGCGCTGTTAGCGACATTGTTCACTACAGTCTCACTCGATACTTTCGGTAATTTAATAAAGTACTTCTTCGTGGTATTCGGTGTACTCATCCTCCACGCCTTGGTTACTTACCCTATTATTTTAAAATTATTCACTGGTCTAAATCCGATAATATTTTTAAAGAAAATGCGTGACGCGGCTATCTTTGGTTTCTCAACTGCCAGCTCCAACGCGACAATTCCTGTGACCTTAGAGACGGCGACTAAAAAAATGGGCGTAAAAAACTCTATCGCTTCATTTACCGTTCCCCTTGGCGCTACCATTAATATGGATGGCACCGCAATTATGCAAGGTGTTGCCACAGTATTTATTGCACAAGTATTTACGCAAGATTTAACCTTAGCTGATTATTTAACTGTGGTATTAACGGCAACCCTCGCATCAATAGGCACAGCTGGTGTACCTGGTGTTGGTTTGATTATGCTAGCCATGGTATTAGACCAAGTAGGCTTACCCGTTGAAGGTATTGCTCTTATCATTGGTGTTGATAGGCTACTAGATATGACTCGTACTGCAGTAAACATTACTGGCGATAGCATGGTTAGTATCGTGGTTGCTAAGAGTGAAGGTCAATTTGATAATGAAATGTATTTAGACCCTCAGGCAGGTCATAACATTGAAGAAATAGACTTCCATCACTTAGATGAAGCTACAAATAAAGATTAACTAACTCCATATCAGTTAATCTTAATAAGTAAGCCTTATTTAAGACGCATCATACAATGAACATTAAAAAGCCTTGCAACAGAAATGTAGCAAGGCTTTTTTATAACTCGGTATCATCCTTAAAATAGGATGGCTTAGCGCTAAAGTGAAGCTTTTACCTCAAGCATTAACCTTATTCATCTTTAGAATACTAACCAGGAAAGATATTATTACGCTGCAAAAGCTTTCCTATTAAACCTTCCGCCGATAACGAAGCTGCTTTAGAAAACTTTTCAGCTAAACCTTTTTTCACTTCATATTTAATGGCAACAACTTTATGGCTCTTACTTTTACCTTGTAAGTAATCATCACTGGTTTGAATACTATCAACTAAGCCAAGTTCCAGCGCAGTTGTACCAAACCAATGTTCACCCGTTGCAACTTTTACAATATCTAAGCTCGGTCTACGCTCGCTAACAAAGTTTTTAAACAATACGTGAGTTTCTTCCAGCTCTTCAATAAATTTTTCTTTACCTTTTTCGGTATTCTCACCAAACATAGTAACCGTGCGCTTAAATTCACCGGCAGTAAATTGTTCAAACTCTATATCATGCTTTTTCAGTAACTTATTAAAGTTTGGTACTTGAGCAATAACACCAATTGAACCTAATATGGCAAAAGGTGCAGAAATTATATTGTTTGCTACACAAGCCATCATATAACCACCACTAGCAGCCACTTTATCAACAGACACTGTCAGTGGGATATTGTGTTGGCGAAGTCTGTCTAGTTGAGATGATGCTAAGCCATAACCATGCACCATACCACCACCACTTTCTAGACGAACAAAAACTTCATCTTCTGGTTTAGCTACCGATAATATGGCGGTGATCTCTTCACGTAGTGAACTAACTTCTTTAGCATCAATGCTGCCGTTAAAATCAACCACAAAAACATGCGCTTTGGCATCGGCTTTATCATCACCTGATTTAGCCGCTTTTTTATCTGCTTTCGCCTTTTCTTTGGCTTGTTTCTTATCAGCCTTTTCTTTTTCTTTCAACTCTTCTTTGCTCAATAGCGCATGAATAATATCTTCTTCAGTCTCTGCATACTGTTCAGATAAATCGGTGACATCTAACTCACCTTTTTTATGTTGCTGTTTTACTGCCGCGCCAGCAATGACAACAACAATGGCAGCAACAGCTAAAACAAAAGTAATAGCTTTTGCTAAAAACAAACCGTATTCGTATAAAAATTCCAAACGTACTCTCCAGAGAAAATCAATTAGCTAAATGCTAGATAAATAGTATATGGGGATAAAAAGGCAAAAAAAAACCCTCACTTTTGAGGGTTTTTGGATTCTAAATTTTACTTCAGTAAAATTTTATTGGGCAACAATATCTGTATCGGTAACTGAAATAACAGTACCATCAGAAGCAAAGAACGTTGCTACCTGTGTTTGCATTTCAACCGTCGCTCTACCGGCAAAAGCAGGACTAGCCGTTATGCCTTCATAATGAGCCGGACTAACAACCGAGCCGTGATGTCCATACAAAAATCTAACTGCACCAGAGACTTTATTTTCAAAATCCATAGTTGTTTCAGAAATAGCAGCTAAACCTAACAATGCAATTGTTGGCTCGGTTCCACCTAAAGGAGTATAAGGTGTCCTGTTAGTTACCACTTGGTCTGACATATTATCAACACCGTTACCTACAATTTCAATTAAATGCGTAGGTGTCTGTGTAGACGCTAACATACCAACATAACTAATAGGATCTCCTGAATCAGAAACAGTTTGCGCTGCAAAAGTAAATTGGGCAAATACACCTTGAAGCTCAATTTTTTGCTCTTGCGTTAACGCGGCGTAAAATTGATTGTACACAGCGGTTAACTCATCTGAACTAGCGGTTGAGTTTCCAGCTTCATCAAGTGGATACATCGAATCAACAAGCGCTTTAAATTCAACCGATGCCTGATATGTAAGGTTTGACTTAGCTAAACCTGCAAATGAAGGTGAATCCATACCAACATTAGCAAACATCAACCCTGGTGCTGCATACGATGCAGTTGATACTTTAAACTTGTCGTCAATAGCAGGATCAAGACTAGCATTAGCCATGGCGACAAAGTTGATGCCCATCATAGCGCCTAAAGAAACACCTGAAAAATGTACTTTTGAACTATCAAGCTCTAAATCAATCGGATTACCAACTGGGTCAACGCCACCCATAAAGTTTAAAGCAAACCTTAACCCCAACATATCAGCCGTTGATTGACGAAAGTTGTCTCTAAAAGTCGGCAAACTAGCAAGATTAGCATATTGAATTGCAGAGATTGACGCGCTGATGTCATCAACACCATCAAAGTTCAAATCGAAACCACGGCTACCATGTAAGGGTAAATCAATAGCAACTGTTGCTAACCCATTAATTGCTAGTGCACCAGTCAATGGTAACATATGCTCTTTTTGCGAAGTTATTCCATGCTGTAGAATAACAACGGGCCAACCATTTTCAGGCTTAGTCAGCGCCTCTAATCCCATTGCAGCACGTACCGCATTAACAACAGGTAAATCTGGCGTTGTTAATTGCACATCAATTTTACCAGGGTCACCTATCCAAGGCATATCACTTGGTGTGCTCGGCGCTGGGACAGGATTAAATTTAGTAATGTGTCGTTTAGTATCAAGTGGAAATAACGAACTTAAATCTCTTAAACCAGGATAAGGAAGGTTTTTAGCCTCAGAAATAGCCATACAAGTAGCATCTGATAGAGAGCCCGGAATTGCTTCTGCTGGAATAGCATCCGGATTCACTGCAGCTAACCCTGCTAACATAGCACCAGAATCACATAGCGCTCTAATACGTTCATTTACAGGTGCCTTAGGATTCGCCATGCTTGGAATGCCAAGGTAATAAGGTAAAGTAACACTACCTCGCATATAGTTTGCAGCAGAATACAACGGAACTGATTCTGGAGGAATGTTACCTGCCAAGATATCGGCAACAGAAGCCCCCGTATCTTGAATACCGATAGTAGGAACAACACCTAATTGAGCATTAGCTGCCATAAGGGATTTGACCGAAGATAATACATCAGTTGTTGATTGCGTAGTCATAGCCATAGTGTAAATAATAGATGATTTCTCAACACCAGTAGAACTAACAGCTGTTTCAAAACTATTAATAAGACCTTGTAAACCTAGTTGGTCTTCAGTCACTAATGGGTTCGTAGTAATATCTTGTTGAACAGCTTCATAAGTTAATGATGCAGCGATTGCAGTACCATTAGTATTTTTCAAGTTATTGGTTAGCGCTAAAACATAGGTCGTTTTAGCTTTAAGAGGCTTTAAAGGAACAATAACTATGTTATTTCCTGATGGTTGTGCAACAAAATCAACGCCAAACGTTAACTCTGCAACGACTTTACAAGCAGCTCCACGAGGAACTACTTCACAACCTGGATCACCACCCATTAACGTTTCAAATATTTTTACTGAGGCAGGATTTACAACAGAATTATCATCTAAAGATGTACCTGCAGGGAAATTAATAGCCAGTGAAAACGGTTGGGCTATAGACCAGCCATCATTAGATCCTAATGCAGTAGAAGGGTCCGCATAATTAGGTGATTCAATTTCATTACCTTCTTCGTCCTTTTCTCCTGATATTATATTGCCATCTTTATCTCTCGTTATTGGCATATGTAAAGTACCATCAGGAGTGTCCGAAAATAACAAATCATTAGGGACTGATAAAGCGCCATTAGAAGGGTCAAAAACTATGCGTGCTAACGGTTTAACCGCTGAGCCATTTTCTATCACTTCTTGTTGTACATCTTCGATTGTTTCGCTATCACAGGCACTTAAGCCAAGTGCACTAATAATCGCGAGACTGAGAGCTAGCTTTTTCATGTAATATTCCCCAATGACTTAATTTTTTATTATGTATATTTTTAAAGTTATTTTACTTTCAGTATTTAAACAAGAGTTCAAACTAACGTTTGAATAACTCGTTAGACCAGTCAAAGTTACCGTAAGATGTCACAAGGTGCTAGTATTTTTTTACTTTTTTGTATGATTTTGTACCTCTTTGTATTGTTTATCACTGTTTTGTGCTGTTAATAAACTTTTTACTCGTCAATGAAAATGCCAACGCGTAGAATAGACAGGCAATTCTCTCATTCACAGCTAAAAGAACTTATTATGTTTAATTACTCAACAAAAGAAGCTTGTTTAAACAACAAAACCATTCTAGTTACTGGTGCAGGTGCTGGTATTGGCCGTGCAGCAGCACTAACTTATGCCAAACTTGGCGCCACTGTTATCCTATTGGGTAAAACAGTAAGTAAACTAGAAGCTGTCTACGATGAGATTATGGCTCTAGAGCTTTGCGAGCCAGCAATTATCCCGCTGGATTTAAAAGGGGCAACGAAGCAAAACTATATTGATATGTCTTCGACCATTGCCAGTCAATTTGGCAAGCTTGACGGTGTATTACTTAATGCTTCAGTATTAGGTGAACTAACACCATTTACTCAAATGCATGAGCAAGTGTTTAATGACGTAATGAAAGTTAACGTAACCGCACAACTTTTATTGGCTCAAACCTTAATACCAACACTATTATTAGCACCAAACGCTTCCTTGGTATTTACCTCTTCAGGAGTAGGCAGCAAAGGTAGAGCTTATTGGGGTCAATACAGCATCTCAAAATTTGCTACTGAAAGTTTAATGCAAGTTATTGCTGATGAATATGAAGGAACAAACTTACGTACTAACGCAATAAACCCAGGCGCTACAAATACCAACATGCGCTCTTGTGCTTTCCCTGCTGAAGATAAAGACAAGCTTGCGAATCCAGAAGATATCATGCCTTTATACGTTTATTTGATGAGTGATGACAGTGTCGAAATTAATGGTCAAACGCTAAAAGCTCAGTAATCGCCACACTCAATAGATCCTGAAATAAATTCAGGATGACGAATTCAGGATGAAGAGTTGGGGATGACGAATATCCCTCCGTCATGCTGAACTCGTTTCAGCACCTCAAACAGCAAGAGACACACTTAATGAGATCCTGAAATAAATTCAGGATGACGAATCCAAGATAACGAATTCAGGATGACGATTACCTCTCGTCATCCTGAGTCCTCACCGTCATACTGAACTCGTTTCAGCACCTCAAACAGCAAGTAACACACTCATTAGATCTAGATCCTCAAACAGTAAATGTCACCCTCATTCGCTAAAGCACAATCAATTTAAACACCAAGCTAACTCTTCTACAATTTTCCTGTTAAATGAACAAAGGCTAAATAGTCTGCTGGCTCTATTAAATACACATTACTTTTATCAGCAAATAAGCGATTTACGGGCTAGCGTACATTGGGATTAAGATGCATTGGGTAAACAAATTTCATTTGAGGAGACTCTTCAGCTGAGTTATCAATCGCTTGGAAAATATGTTAAAAAACACCACCTCGAATTTTAGATTCTAATAGTTGTTACTGTGAAACTTTCAGATTAGATCAGGAATATCAATTACTATTTAATATTAATGCTGTAAAGTATCGTTCATCAACATTACAATGGAGTGTATTGCACCGATGCCTTTCACTAAATTTACAGCTTTTTTTATTTTCATCCTTTATACAAACCTAGTTACAGCCAATAATTTAACCGTCAATAAAGAATTTGAGTGGGGTAGCGCTCCTTTACATGACGTAGTCAAAATTAATAATCATATACTCGGTTATAGTCCTAGTTCTCGTGGCTTCTATGTTTTAGAAGAGAAAGAGTCCCAATGGCAGCTTAAAAGCACGATTAAAACAGAAATTGATTTTTGGGAAACTGATTCTATTGAAAGAATATCAGAGAACTCTGCCGCTTTTGTATCTCGCAAAGGTATGCTGGTTATTTTGTCGTTAACGGATGATGGCAAACTTAAAATTAAAGAAATTGAATTAGCAGCGCTTAGCTTTGAAGGAAATCTGCATTTCGCGAAAGCCAGTACATTTATAATAAAGGATGATATGTTAGCCCTGATTGGGAACTCTCCTTATACCTCTAGTCAACTTTATATGTACAACATTGAAGATATTGAAAGACCTCAACTCGTTTCTCAATGGGCAATGCCAGCTAACATATTGCAAATACATGACATTGATTTTAATAATAATAACGTATGGCTATCTGACTCTTATTCTTTATTGCATTTATCGATAGAAAATAACTTTGAACAATTGACCTTTCTATCACGAATAAAAATGCCCGCCACAAAGCGAATTCGCAATATCACCGTAACCGACAAATTAGTTATTGCAGCACCTTGGTCTGGATTTACCGACTCTGGCTATTATTATGTTGATATAATAAACGATGATTCAGTATTATTGGCTAATACTGACTTTGGAAAAACTGACAATAAATATCAACAAACAATAAAACAACTCTACGACCTTGGTAATAACAAATTTTTAATAACATATAATGAATCTCTGATGATCAGCGATTTCTCCACCCCTGAGTCACCAGTGATATTAGCGACAAAAAATGCTGGTGGCTATTACGGTAAAGCAGACATAAACAATGAAAACATTTATGTCGCTTCATCAAAAAAAGGTGCCTATACACTAGACAAATCGCAGCTCAATTTAATTAAAGACACACTATTACCCCCATCTCTTTTTAAGCTGAATATATTATCTGACCGTGTGTTATTTCCGGTTAATGATGGTGCACATCAAATTGACAATAATCAACTTGAACAATTGATCAATAATGAAATTTCTTCAGTTAATCCAGAGAAAATCGCTAATCACGGGAATGCACCTTATTGTTATGTAGATGATGAAGATTATATATATGGCTTTGGGCTTCGCCTCTGGAAAATGAGAAAAAGTGATGGTGCAACAGTTTACAATCAAGGAATAGGTTTGGCGTCAAATGTGTATGGTGGAATGAATTTTTCGCCATGTATTATCAATAATAACACTATTTTTATAGCGGGTAAGAATGGTCATCTATGGTATGTCAACATTGAGGATTTTACTAATCCTGCTGCGTACGAAATATTAGACTTTTCAACGTTAGTTAAAACGAATAATACGAGTGTTAATTATCTAACCAGTGATGGTGAAAATGTTTATGCTGTACTGGGAAATAATCTACTTGTTGCAATAACAAAAACTAATGAGAATAAATGGCAGAAAAGTGACTTTATTTATATTCATGAAACAGTTATTGAAACTATTTCAGATGAAAATGAAACTGCGAATGTATCTGACTTAGATGTATTTAACAATACTATTCTAGTGGCAGATAATAATACCGGCACATTTCTTCAGTTTAGTTTTATTGATGGCAGTTTTACCTTTATTAACATTAATGATGGTATTTTAGCTGCAGAATTAAATAACTTATTCTACTCACGTAACCTTTATAATTTAGTCAGTATTGAGACTTGGAAGAACTTTGTTATTGGCTGGGGGAGTGGCGTAAATGGCTCTACATTGGCAATTTATAATGAACTTGACGATGGTTCTATCGTTCACATACAAGATATTGTGATAGAAGAAGAGCTTTGGAAGATGCAAGTGTCTGGTGATATTCTTATTGGATTAGACTATTCCGGTAGTGTTTTTATCTATAGTTTACAAGAGCTTGAAGAGTTTCAAATATTGAACATTAAAGAAGATAATATAGCACAAACTCAATTAGTTGCTGATGTTCAATTTAACCAACTGAGTGTTACTAAAGGTGGTAGTAACGGTATCACCACCTTTGATGAACAAGCAATGACCTTTGAGCCTGCTAAAGAGTTCAGTGGCCAAGAGAAAATTTATATCACTGCTAAGAATGCGCAGAATGAAGTTAAAAATATGCTTGTGGTTATTGAGGTTGATGAAGTCAATGATCAGCCTATAGTAAATATTGTCGCTCCTTTACAAGTGGAGGAAGAAAAGGAAATTACAATCAGGGTCTCTGCTAGTGATGCTGAAAACGATTTATTAACTTATACATGGCTACAAACCTCTGGCAGCACTGCAATTGATTTATCAAATATTCAAACGTCTTTAATTTTCATTTCTCCACAGGTTGAAAAAAATGAAACGTACAGCTTTGAAGTAGATGTGAGCGATTCAGAACAAACGGTGACAGAATCGATATCAATAATCATTAAAAATACAGATACTCCAATCTCAACCTCTACTCCTAAGGCTGAAAAAGCAAGTGGTGGAGCATTAGCTTGGCTAGTACTTTATTGCTTTGTGCTATTTAGTATTAGACGAAAAGCTGCAGGTTAATTCTTGAATTAGATTTCCCTGTCTTTTCTTACCGTGGTCAATTAATTTTGACCACGAACTTGTATTAATATTATCGATGAAAAGCACTAATTACGCGAGTATATTAAAGAGTTACCAGGTTCAGAAAAATCAATAGTTACAGATAATTCATTTGAACGTAAATTAAATTTATCACCACCTATTGGAATTAACTGAGCATACTCTACTTTCATTGATTAATCTCTGTCAATGACCAATAGTTACTGCCTTCACTAGTATATGAGGTCACAGGAGCAGGTACTTCTAATGCATATTTGGGTGATACCCACCCTTGTCTATTTCCCTCTGCAGCACTTCCATAACCATTGTACTAATGTTTAGTTAATGACATGTTCGCGAGCCCCCTATTGACACTTCCTTTCCTGATTTATAGGTTACAGTGTCTTCTAGAGAGCTGTGTGACACCTCACTATTCGGTGGAAAATGATACAGCAATTCAGATTCATGACTTATTGAGCTTCTGACATAGTCAAATATATAAGTGACAGGCTCACCATCACGAGTACTGAGTAAAACTCTGATGTGGTTTAGGCCTTGTTGAGGTATCTCTCCTATTGCTTACAGCCTTCTAGCTTAATAACAGTATTATAGCTTAATAACAGTCTTCAAATCCGCACATAAATCATCGGTAAGTTTTAACATATCGCTCTTATTTATAGAATTCGATTCGGCTAACTTAGCTAAAATCAAAGTAATACTTTTATCTTCAAAATCAAAACACGAGAATGAGAGTAATTCTTTTTCTGATAATGATTTAACTTTGTGCTGCCAATTTAAAGCCACCACAAAACGTCCTGCAAGTAAGGAGGCTATAATTCCATGCATTCGTGCGGCGACAACATTGGCTGAACTCAATAATACAAAAAGCTCATCTACCGACTCTGGTGTAATTATTTTCAAATTAAGCTTTTGATTAATTTTCTCTGCAAAAATTTCATCTGTCTTATCCGTACACAACAAAAAAGGTTTCATTCCCTTACTAATCATTGCTGACATCAGGTTTACATGAAAATCCAAATACTCAGATTCAGATAGAGCTATAACACTCTCATTACAGGTCGCAGAATGATAGTTAACAGGAATAACCGCTACCTTATTACTTTCGTTCGTCTGACAGAAATATTTATCTTTAAACAAAAAAGCACAGTCATGGGATAAATGGACATTTCCTTTTGACAAGAAATTACTGTCTTCCATAACCGTTGGGAGAGCATTTAAACTATGCTCATCCCTAACACCGATATAGTCTGCTGCTAGTAATGCCTTTTTGTATAACCAGTTACGCCAAGTTTTACTTCCTTTTGACAGGCTAACACCAACACCAAAAGTAGAAAATTTAGTCTGGAAAATTTTAGACAATAAAAAATAAAAAAAGAAACATAAAGAAAACTTAGTATTATTGGGAATAATCAAATTTCCGCCAATAATAACAATATGGTCTGCTTTCATTGCTTGTTTTAAGCTAAATAAAAATCCTTTTACTAAATTAATAAAATTATATTTCCCAAATTTTGTATAGGGAACAAATGAGGCTGTCGTATAGTGAAATTCTTCACTGTTACTTAGCTCTAAAAGGTACTCCTCAGTTGCTTTAGAGATCAACTGATCGCCTAAATTACTGATCAGACCAAAGTGTCTAACAAAAAGAATTTTTTTTCTTTTCTGTAACTTCATTTAAACGAAACTCCGAGTTTTGTTACTTTAGGAAAAATGATAAGTGCACTTAAAAGACAGATTAGCGCAATAGCTATTCTGACGGAAAGAGGAAGATACTCAATAATATAAATAAAAGTAATTAATAGAGCGGCTCCTAGCCAATAACTAGGAACAAAAACTTTAAATTGAGTTACATACCTAAACAATAAATAAATTAAGGAATCAAAGACCACAATAACGCAAATAGCAGCATAAAAGCCATAATGTGTATAGCCAAAATAAATAGCTAAGACCTTAATAGGTAATAACATTGTGATAACTTTAACTTTAACCTTGTTCTTACCTGTTTGCCCTAAATAAAGAGAAACAGGATCGCGAGTAAATCTTGTAAAAACAAGTAACAACAGTAAACTCACATTAAACCCTTCTAAATCCTTTTGCATATTTACACCAAAGAATATCGACAGATAAACATCACATAGGGCAATAAGCGCAAACGTTAGAAAAAAGGCAAAGTAACTCACATAACGTTCATATTGAAAAAAGTATTTGTTATCTGCCAGTAGCATCTGAAATTTTGGTAATATAAACTGTTGAAATACCGTTGCAATAAAAAATGTGGCGGTAACCAACCTAAGTAGCGCCGAGATAAGTGCCACGTCTTCATCACCAGCATCAAGCCAACTAAAAATTAATATATCAATTTGCATAAATAAAGCGGCAACAAAGGCCGAAAATATAAAATATTTTCCCTCTATAACATAATTTAAATACTTACTCAGAACACTTGTCGTTGCACTATCAGCGATTTTATTTGATAAAAAACGATTCACTATAAAAAATGAAACCTTAACTAAAAAAACAAAGGTAAACATTGGAATAAGGTCTATAACAACACCCACTGAAAAATAGTTTAAGACGTAAACAGTTAATATAGCGGAAAGAGTTATCAGTCGTTCACCAAGATAAACTCGGGCTTCTATAGAATGATGACCAAATTCAAACATCTTAAACCGATAAGAGTTATTTAATGATTCAAATAAATAACCTAAGGCTATCAAACTTACCAATTGCCATGAATCTATAAAAAACAAGCTAGGCAGTAATAAAGCAAACAAAAACACTTTGAGTAGATTTAGTTTATCAGGAGATATACGTTCAAAGTTTGCATTAAAAAATGTATACAGCTGTTGTCCGCCAACTTCGACAATAGAGAAACAAATCAAAGCATAAGACATTGCAATAGCAAAATGCGCAAACGACTCAGCCCCTAAAGTAGTTGCAATCATTATCGACAAAAAGAAAATGTTAAGTTTTTCTAAAACCCTAGATAGTGCTGATAGCATTGAGCTCTCTCATATTAAAAATCACGCTATTTTTTTGCCTGTATTAACTTATCAACTGATAAATTTGAATGGTAAGAAGCAACAATCACCAACACCAGTATAAACGCTGGGTAAGTATTCATAAAAATTGGCGTTGTTACTCCGTAAGCAAACACGACTCCAAATAAGACAAAGCGGAATTCAGGCTCGGAATTAGTTTGCCGAGAATAGGCCATAGGAGCACGGATCACTTTATAAAACACAAATAAATATAACAACAAACCTAGAAAGCCAAACTCACCTAACAAGCTAGCGAAATTACTATCATAAATACCATCTTTCTCAATAAAATAACGGCTATTTTGCAAGCCTATTTCCGCATAAACATCACTATTATCAGACATAACAGTACCATAAGTTGCAGCACCTGTGCCTAATGGGAATCTATCAACTGCTAGCTCAAAAGCAAAGTAAATCATAATTCCTCTGATGTATGAAGAGGCAACGGGATCATCAACTGTTGCTTCAACATTATCAATTGTTATGGCTATAATTTCATCCATGTAATTACTCGATTGGATGACAAAAAAAGAACTAACTAGCAAAAGGAAAGCAATAACAAAAGATTTTACCGAATCCCTTAACCACCAAATGACAACAAGAGGCAATAATATTAATGCTGTTCTCGTACTTGCAATTAACACTAAAAAAGCCATAACTAATAATAATATTACTTTAATATTATTATTAGTATTGGTCGACTTTAAGCCAGAAATAATTAAACAACCAATCAAGGCAAAGGTGGTACCTAAACTCCCGGTATCAGCCTGTATCCCTATCGGCCTCACTCCCCCCGAACGCATATTAACTTTGGTATCAAACAGGACATTAAATAAATCGCCGGTAAGTAAATTAATAAACATGAAAAAAACAGTTGTGGCTAAAATTATTTTAACAAATTTAAAACTGTTGTCTGCACCTAATACTCCCCAGCAAAAAATGAAGAGCAACATATATTTTAAGTGAATGAATACCTGCAAAATAACAGATAAAAGCCCTCTAGTAGCAAACGCGTTAAAACTCATAAGAACGAATACAGCAAACAACATAAAATATAACATTAAAATATTTCGGACTATTTTATCTGTTCTACTTTTAATTACGCCATAAATCAGAATACCAAACAATATTAATTCATCGATATAACTCGCAAAAATAGATAATTTAACCAATATAGCTATTAAAAATAAACTGATGCAGACTCCAAAAACGAGCAATAACCAGTAAAAAGAAAATAGCTTTAATATTTTATTTACAATGATATTCATAAGGCAATAATCAAGAACGAAGTATTCTTATAGACCACCAAAGAAAGACACTGAAAAAAGATCCTAGCATGGTAATAGCAAGACAAATTATTGCCCTTTTAGGTCCGCTTTTTTTCACTGCTAACATAGGTGATTCAATATAACGCAACGCATATTCTTCACGCGTTTGAGCTAGCGCCAATTTTTTATATTGTTCTTCCATTATTTGCTGAATAGCAAGTTCAACTTCCTTAAACTTAGCGACAGCCAATTGCTCATTTAAATATTTGACGCTTAAAAGGGAGTCTGATACATCTTTATTTTTCATATAGTCATTAAAATGAAACACTAAATTTTCTAATGTTTGTTGGGAGAATGCTGGTGACATCGAGCTAAAAGACATAGTAATCAATTTAGTTTTCCTATCATATTGAACGCTAAATGATTGCTTAAATTTCTCGACAAGTTCAGCGCCACTTGGCTCCAAAGTTTGCGGGAATTTAAAGTCTCTAACCCATTCACCATTCACAGTACTGTAAATTTTTTCATCATAGCCAAACTGGTTTGTCGTGGGGTCAAAACTTTTGACGGCAATAATTTCTTTTTCTATATGATATTTTTTTATAAATGAAGCAAGAAAAGAAGATGAAGACAGCATTTCTTTTAATACTTCAGGTGAAAGCCCTCCTCCTCCAATAGATACACCAGCTAAAGAAGCCAAACCACCTAAACCTGAAAGTGCACCACTCATTCCCTTAGAGTCTGACAGGTTTGAAGAAACTTTAGCCTTGGATGAATAAACATTAGGTAAACTCAGCGCAAAGAAAATAGAAACGGTAGCAAAAAAGACAGAAATTATTAATATTTTCCATATATCTTTCAAAAACCAAGTTAAAATTAATCGGGGAGTAATGGTATGCATTTATGTAGAACCTTTTTATTTCTATTTTTAAAATCAAGACGTATTTTGAATGTTATTTACTAAAATATTAATTACTAAAAGTATTAATTAACCAATAAAATATAACAATAGAGAAAATAGCAACATCAAAACCAGCCACTCTTTTATCGTAAATATGGTGTTAAGAAGAGATAGAAAAAATTTAGAAAAACTTCCCGTTCTTAAATAAATCAGTCTAGTTTCTGACAAATGTTTGAAATATGTTGAAAAATATAATCGGCTCTTTAAGCCAAATAATCCATACCTCACCGATTTAACAAAATCTAAGAAGCTGAAAGAGCTACCTGAAATTTTTATTTTATAAAACATAAAATTTTCTTGATTTCTTTTTGACATCAAACCACCATGCTTTTGCTCGAATAGCGCAATAGCATCCAGTTTATTTTTAACCGATGAAATTCTTTCAAAAGAGCGATCGTCATTAACAATATAGGATGGTTTACCAAGACGAAAAGCAGAGCCAAACTTATTAATTAAACGTACCCATAAATCATGATCTTGCAGCGCGGGGATATTTTCATCAAACCCCGCAATATTTAACACCCGTTGCCTGTTAACTAAAATTTGATTTGAGCATTGGTTCAAGTCAAAGGCGTCTGATAAAGAAATCTCTCTATCTTTAGTAAATAACGCTTTTTTATAAGCGCCATAATCCCAAAAATAACCACTACAGACAAAAGAATATTTTTCATTATAAACACTTAACAAGTCAGCAAGGCGATCCGGTAAAAAAACATCATCGTCGTCTAAACCTGTAACAAGTTCGGTATCGAGACTCGCAATTGCAGCATTGCGTGAGTGACATGCCCCCATAGGCTTTTTATGTTCAATAAAACTAATTCGGGGGTCAGTTAAAGACTCAAGGAATATTTGAGTACCGTCTATAGAACCATCATTAACAACAACTAGCTTAAAATTTTGATAGCTTTGAGTCTGCACTGATTCGATAGCTTTTTTTAATAACTCAACTCTATTATGAGTTGGCATATATATACCAACTGGTTTAGTGTACATAGCTAACTTCAAACCTAATATTGAGTATCACAGTGGATGTTATTTTATAAATCATGGTTCAAAACTTAAATTAAATTTTATTAAATAAATATAAATAAATAAACTTAAATAACCTAAGTTGCCTAAAGATTCTTTTTGGCTCAGATATTAACCGGTAAAACCATTCTAGATTTAAATTAATCCAAAATTGAGGCGCTCGAGTAACGTTACCTACATAGACATCAAAACTACCACCAACGCCCATATAAAAAGCCTTAGGGTGCTTTTCTTTACATCTTTGAATAAATAATTCTTGCTTCGGTGAGCCTAGCGCAACAATAACAATATTTGCTCCACTATGATGAATATCATTAATTAATTTATCTTGATCATTAAAGTAACCATCACATAATCCCGCGATAACCACGTTAGTTTCTGCTCTTAGTTTTTCAGCGCATTGTGAAAGAACCTCAGGCTTACTACCTAATAAAAATACCGAGTTACTATGTAAAGCGGCTTTTTTTATAACGGCTAACCATAAATCAGCACCCGCAATTCGAGAAAGTTTACTACCAGATTTCTTTTCTACGGCCTTTACCACACCAATACCGTCTGCAAAAGGGATTGTTGCATCTAACAAAATGCTCTTCACTTGTTCAGACTCAAGGCTTTGCAATATTTTTTCAGGATTTATAGCAATAGCAACACCTGGAATAATATCATTGTTATCATCAAAAATGACCTCAAGAACATGGTCAATTGATTTAAATGGTTTTACTGGAATATCCGCGATTTTTACAGCGGTCAAATTATGCTCGGTCACTTACTTGCTACCTCGGTATAAATATCTTTAATTTCTTTAGCAACGTAGGGTAAGGTAAATTTTTCACTGCCTTGCTGTGCATTTTCTGATAGCTCTTTATATGCACTTTCCGTAGTGTCCGCTAACAAAGTGACTATATAGCTTATTAACTGCTCATTCTGAGCGACTATAAAACCATTTACTCCATCAAGAACTTGACTTGATGAACCATCGGTTTCAGTCGCTAATACAGGCAAACCACAGGCTAATGCTTCAGTGATAACAAGGCCAAAGGATTCATTGTAACTTAAATTAACTAACCACTTTGTTTGATGGTATAAATCAACCAACTGCTGCGCGGTGCAAAAATGAAAGTAATCAATGTGCTTTGTTTTTGCCAAGGCTTTAAATTCCGCTTCATACGTGCCTGCACCTACAACGGCAACAGCACATGAGTCAGGTATTGCTGCTAATAGTTCTTTTAAACGCAGTGCACCTTTATTTTTATCGAGTGACCCAACAAAAATGAAGTCGTACTTTTTAACTATGTCTTTAGGTTTGCTGTTAGAAAAAATAGGTAGCATGCCAGCACATAAAATGGTGTGAGGTAACTCTTGTTTAAAGAAATGTTCTTTAAGCTTCTTTGTGACAAAAACACTGTGGTCAACAAATGAAAAACACCAACGATACCACCAAGTAAATTTTTTATAATAATAGATATCATTACCATGAAAAGTAGTGACTATTTTTACTTTAGGGTTTCTAAATACCTTATAGACAATAGCGAGAACAATAGTAGGGAAAAAAAAGTGTACATGTAAAACCGTGTATGTCTTTTTGGAGAAAACATGCTGCTTAACAAAGGCAGATAAAAAGCCCAAATAGCGCTTTAAAGGAGAATTGGCGGTAATTGACTTGGCTGGCATTTCGAAATAAGTTAGCGCTAATTCATCACCAGAAATATCTTGTATAGCTGACATTTGGCGTCTGATAAATCCCCCCGAGTCAGGTGCGCTCTCAGATCGTCCCATATTAGTTAGTAATAAGATATTCAAGTAAATTTAAAACCAAGGTAAGGCGCTACTCTATCATTCAAGGCGCTAAGTTTATAAAGAGCGACATTCTAACTTAAAGCAACAAAACTAGAAACCTATTAATAGTGATAAACTTAATAGTGATAAACTTAATAGTGAATGATACATACAGATGACAACAGTGTCATGATGAACCACTACCGTCTTGCTGAACTTGTTTCAGCACCTCAAACAACAAGTGCCACACTAATTAACTAAAAAAGTGTTTAACAAACTTACTTTGTTTCATTTTAAGTTCCCGGGCAAATGATGGGCTGTATGCTTGCACAAACTTTTGGTATACCTCTCCGTACCACTTATCATCAGCCTTGTTTACAGAAATAATCTCGACTTCTTTACCAAGAAAATCACTTAAAACATCAACATTGCCTGATAGTTTATCGGTACGAAGACACAATACTTCGACCTTACGTTCTTTAATCAAACCATAACCTTGGTCAGTATCAAATGGGTGCTTATACACATCGACCCCTGTCATAGGGAGGAACTCAATATCAAACCAGTTTAACGCATAATTATGATCAAACTCACAGTCAAAAACATCCAACAAAATACTGTTACTTTGCAATCGTGTTGGCAAAGGTGCATTACGACTATTCAAACAATTGGTATGAGCAGCAAACAAATAAGCATCAAGATCATGAAAAAACATCGAGATATTTCGGCGCATGGGCTGTCGAACTAAAGTAATAACTTTGATGTGTTTACGTTGTTTAAACGCTCTGCGTAGCAGGTAATCAACGATCTCCTGCTCTGCCCGATAAATAAAGTGCTTTAGACCAAATTTAGCTAAACCTTGCAACCTTACGGGGCAGCTATGGTTTTTACTATAAAAAGCATGAACATGAACCGCATTTGGCAAAGACTTTTCCAACGTAGTTGAACCCACTTTTCCCATTTGGTAAATAAAAACAGTCTCAGGTGAGCTGTATTTCGCAATTAATAGCTTATGTCTATTTAGACGCCTATTAATGCCTTGTAAAAATTTAGTCAACACCCGATATTTACCTTATGCATTGGTTAAAAAAGAGAAATTTTCAACGTCTTAAAAACTTTAAATAACCCTAAAAGATTGTTTGTCGATATCGCAATAAAAGCGGCAATAGCCGCCCCTAATGCACCATACAAAGGAATTAAAGCCACGGATACAATGGTCAATAAAAATACACTGATGGCAAGGTTATGTTTTTGGCTTCGTTCTGCGCCTGACATAATAAGTAACTGACCGACAGAGCCTACAACGACTTTAACAAATTGAGCCGCTATCAATATCCTTAAAATAGTACTCGATTGCTGATATTGCTCACCGAAAAGAAGCAGAATGCTAGGTGCAAAAATAAAACTAATAATTAAAAGTGGGCTGGTAATAACCAACATCACTTTGGTTGATGAACGGTAAATTTTTTGTAAGCGCTGGTTATCATTCTCAGCAGCAATCTCGGCAAACTTAGGAGACAAAATACCATTAACCGCCAATAGAACGAATGACATTAACATTGCGACGCGATTGGCGACCGCAAAATGAGCAACGTCTTCTACACTAGCAAACACGCCTAATAAAACCTGCGCCCCCTGCCCCATTAATATGGCTAAGCACGCAATTGCCCACAGCGAATGACAACTTTTAAAAAAGTCAGTTTGAAAATCATTTAAAATAACGTCTTCGCTAGTTTCTTGCTGATCCAACACTTTTGAATCATGCTGTACTACATTAATGCATCTATACCAAAACAGTGAAGCCAAAAGTAGTGCCAGTAAAGACGCAACAAAGTAAGAGGCGTATACAGCATTTGAGACCAACTTTTCTGTCGTCAAAATAATTATTACAAGAATAAATAGATTGATAGGCCGCACCACAGCATTGAACAAAGCAAAAAGTTTAACCTTTTTTAAACCTTGAAAGCTCTGAGAATAGACCACGGAGCAACTAATTAATGGCACAATATAAACAGTCCATTGCAAGGGCAATAAATAACCATCATCCTCAAAAACAAACGAGTAAGCAAATTTACAGAAAAGCCATAAAACCACCGATGTAAAAAGAGAGCCAGCTAAAGCCACCTTTAAACTTAAGGCATTAATTGCTTTTATCTTTTTAAAATCTTGCTGACTATTTGCCACAGCAGTAAAGCGAACAATGGCATTATCCACGCCTAATCGGCTAACGGACGATAATAAGGCAACCATAGCCAACATAAAAAAATAATAACCGGCATCAGCTACGCTCAAAAAACGGGTTATAACAATGCTAATAACAAAACCAATCAAAGCAAAAAAAACTTTGAGCATAAAAATGATTGCCGAAGACTGAACAACTTCTTTATTATCATTATCACCAGCAAAAGCTCTTATTTTATTTCTTATTTTATTGATAGTTAACATCACCTTCTATTTTTAGTTGCTTTCAAAACTATAGCCAAACAGCTCAATATCTTTTTGATAAAGTTCTCGAACAAAGGCTACCGACTCGGCATCATAATAATGACTATAATGTGCTTTACTGTTATCAATGGTTAACCATTGCTTTAGCTTTTGCTGCAGTTTTTTCTTAATTCCCGTCGTGAGTGTTTTATTCTTATGGGGCAATGTTATAGGCGCAAGCGCTAATTGCTGGCAAACAGTATCAAAATCGTTTTGCAACGATTCAAACTTACCAATAAAGTCGACTAGCTGCTTGCCTTGTTCATCAAACAGAAACTGCCACTGAGGCATAACATGGCGAAAATAATCTTGTCCACAAGTGTAATCATCACACTGTGCCGTTGGAAAACACTGAAAAAGAAAGGTCTTAAAGTCACACTGATAGCCTTTATCGCCTAAGCCTCGTCGGTAATTATACTCAGAGACTAACCTCGCCCACGGATTTCTCACGAAACTAAACTTAAAGTATTGAGAAAATTCATCTGCCGATAGATAACCTAAATCAACATATTCACTCGCAGTTAAGTGCGCCAACCGAGGAGGGCCAAGTTTTGGCTGTTTGTTAGGGCGTAACAATAACAACTCACGCGTTTGCCAAGTGAGTCCTGCCCGTTCAACAAAAACACTTTCAACACTTTGTCCCGCAGCTTTAGGGATATGAACAAACAAACATTTATCTTGATGAGAAATCATTAAAGAGACACTAGCAGCAATTGATGCGCTATAGGATAAAGCTTTTACTTATTTGAGTCTAGATTCAACGATTGAAACTGCTAAAACTATTGAAGTAATTGTTATTTAGTAAAGCTAACTACGCGACTAAATATAGCTGAGAGCTTATGAACAAAACGAAGCGGCCAAACGTGAGGTCGGTATAGTGACTGTCGATTACACTGACGGCATATCTCAAGTTTGGCACTTTGCGTTAATACTACTAACTGTTCGCGCTTAGCGGTATTCCAAAGATTGTCATCTGTTATACTGCCCATATCAATCGTTTTTAAAAATTCACAGGCAAATATTTTACCATCCGCTCTAACACCAATTCGTTGGGTTGGCTTAGTGCAAGGTGTATAGACCAACATGGCCTGTAATTCTTCATAGAGATAAACTAATTGGCTGGTTATAAAATAAAGTAGCCTAATACCAGCACGTTTATATTTAGCCCGTATTTTTTGCAACTGATAACGAAACACCATTTTTTGCCATAGGTTCAACATTTTTGGTTCATCAATATTTGGCCCTAAATACTCAGCTTTTTGACCATTCCAGTAACTATTATTCAAATGAGAACGCATCGAGTGCACAGCAAAAAACTCTAACTTTACATCCAAGCCATGAAATAGATTTACCACCGCTTGCAAGTTGGTATAATTAGCAGGCGTTATAACATTAGTGACAGTTACGTTTAAAGATCGTGATAAAAGCTGCTTGGCTGACTCTATTGCTTGAACACCTTTAATGGTTCTTGTTGTTATTTTCTCTGCTGACACCCCCGTATAGTGCTCATTGGGTGAATGATAAGACACACATAAATCAGTCAAACCTGACGTCACCAACTGGTTAGCGACTTTATCAGTGATTAACGTGCCATTGGTTGTTAACCATGTTTTACCTATTTTCGACACCTCGCTAATAATTTCAAAAATATCAGGGTGCAAAAGTGGCTCAGCGCCCAAAAAGCGAAAGAAAGTCGCCCCTTCTTCCACATTAAGCCTTTTGGCGGTTTGAATTATCTGCTCTTTTGACAACGTTGAATTAAAACGGTCATCTTGCTGATACCATTTTGTTTGGCACATATTGCAAGCAAGGCTACATCGGTAAGTAACATCAAAGGTTACAACTTTTGGCTGGTCGAGTTTCAAAGGTCAATCCCTTTCCTTTATTTACTGTCTACTTGGAAGGCATACTTCTATTGTCAATATTGACTAGCGCTTATTGACCAAAGCGGTCAGCAGCTCAAGTAAACCTTGGTTTAGTTTGTCTACATCGGCTATTGCTTCAATTCGTAAACGCGCGTTTTGACGAAACTTAGTAGCCAAGTTTCCATCGTCTCGATAAAGGCAGCTAATATTATCAGCCAATGCTCGCGTATCTCTTTCCTTGGCTAATAAGCCATGTTCATTATGGGTTATCAATTCCGGTATACCACTATGGAATGTCGATATTACTGGCACACCAACAGCCATAGCTTCCATTATGGCCACAGGTACGCCTTCCATATCACCATTATCAGCCGTTATACTCGGCTGAATAAATACATCAGCGGTTTGCATATGATTCTTTACTTCGATCGACGTTAAAGGGCCTAAAAAGGTTACTTTATTCGTTAAATTTAACTCAATGACAAGTTGCTTTAAACTTTGCTCTAACTCGCCAAAACCACCAATAAAATAATGACAATTAACCTCTTCAGGTAAGTGCGTTAACGCGCGAATAGCATACTCAAGACCCTTTTTTTCTGAAAAACGTGCCACAGTAAATAAGGTTAAACATTTATTGTTAAAGGGTTGGGCTTCAAGATCCAGCAATTGAGGTTGAGTGAGAGATGCTTCAGGTTTCGGTTTCAGTTTCGGTTGATAAGCAAACTCAAAAAGCCCTAAATCAATACCCATCCTATGAACCGTTATTTTCTCTTGCTTACAGCCAAGGGTTATCAGTTTATTCTTCCATTTATCGCTTATCGGCAGCATCAACTCTGTTTGTGCAAACAATGCTTTATAATCAAGTTGATGTTTTGCTAAAGCCGATTTAGCTGAAATATCAAAACCGTGAAATATGGTGGTAACTTTACCTTCAAGTACACCGATTTCACGTAACTTATTGGCAACAACACCATTTTGACCAAAATGACATAAGATGACATCAAAAGATAATGGCGTTGAGAACTTACTGGCAATGGCCGCCAGTAGTAGGCTTTTAGCCTGATGACCAAACTTTTTTTGCAGCGCAGTAGTAACTCTTTTCCTGGTTTTTACCCTTAACAAACCAGACACAAGGCTCAAGACTCGTGATACCAACTTAGCGTAGGGGGAAGATATCTCAGACAATAAAAAAACAGTTCTTTGGCTTAAATTAGGATGTATGGCATCAAGCTCAGCTTTACTGTGCTGAGTTTCACTGGCTAAGGCTAACACAGTGACATCAGCACCTAATTGCAATAAACCAAGCACTTGATTAATGACAAAAGTTTGCGAGCGTACGGGGAATTTATCAACGAATACGGCAATTTTCATAAGGTAAACGATACTTATTTATTGTTATATAACCGTTTTATTTTACGCTAGCGCTGGGGTAATTCCTAGCAAAAAGCAGAAAAAACGTATGATTACTCATAATCAATTGGTTCTGCGTAATACTCATGTGAGTAACAAATAGCGTCATGCTGAACTCGTTTCAGCACCTCAGGCAAAAGTGCCACACGCATTAGATCCTGAAATAAATTCAGGATGACGAGTTCAGTAACTTAGTCAGCTAGATCAGTAAAAATCACAAATTACCACTCAAGCAGCGAAGATTAAGCCAGTAATTTTTCACAGCACCATAAGTTTTGTCACCGTTTTAACTTATGGTATTGGCAATAATAAGTTAAAGCTGTTTCATGTCCAACTGCTCCATGAAATAGTTTTCTTAATCCTTTACTTAACGTCAGCCAATTTTTCGAACCAATATTTAATCGCGTTAATAGCGATGTCTGTATCGCATCAATATAACCAGTCTTATCCACACAAATACAACGGTCAGTAAGTTGAATTAATTCTAGGTAATCTTTTAACTCAAAAGGTAGTCCTTTTGGCATATCTCGTCGGGGATTACCAATCAAGGACAATAGGTTACTTGCTTGTTGTGCCTTTTTTGCTTACGCCACCCGTTGTTTTACACTGGTATAGTCTGATCCTTCAGGGGTTTTGGCTATATTTGCTCTCACGGGATTTAAATCAACATAGGCCATACAAGCGGCAAGTGCAGCTTCATCAAGCTACGCTTGTGACTTAAAGCGTCCTTCCCAGAATCATCCCGTACGTGATCTTCTTTAATAGCCTTTATAGCGATATTTTCATTAAATAAGCGCATAAACCATCTTATATCCATCAGCCGACTGCTATATTGTTCCACAGTGTCATTTAATGACAGCATTCATTAAGCCGCTATGGGTTCACCAGTCCAATATTATTGACTGAGTAAAGTTCCTTTGAATAAAGCGTGCCTGCGCTGAAGAACTTCCACTATTGACCAATCGCGTGCCGATGTTTCATCTATAAATAACACCATATATGCATGATTACTCATAATCGCATAGACGCAGCGTAACGCTCAGGGGAGTAAAAATAACGTCATACTGAAGTTGTTTCAGTATCTCAAGCGACAAGTGCCACACACATTAGAGCTAGATCCTGAAATATATTCAGGCTTACGAGTTCAGGAGGCCGAGTTCAACAAGACAGTCAAAGCAGCTCTATTCATCAAGGATAGTTACTTTAGTAGAGAGATTGAGATATTCAAATAACTATGGGTGACCTAGTTATTTTTCAACGTGAAATACAGTGGAAATAAGAGGGTTCAGCTAAACAGATCAATTGCTTTCTTGCTGTAGTCATGACAATTACTCGTCATTAAGAAGTTACTTAACTTTATTTGACTTTATTTGACTGTAGTAGGGAGATGGGAGTTTTCAAACAACTATAGGTGTCCTAGATATTTATTTAATATAAAAAAAGCGAGCCGAGGCTCGCTTTTTATTAATCATATAACTAATGAGTCATTAGATTAGAAGTTACCTACGAAACCACGGTCCATTTCTGAAACAACTTTGTATGCAGCATAGAAGTTAACGTTAGCAGAAGGAGCGTTAACTGTAATATCTAAAGCTAATTTACCTTTAGTTAAACCAGAATCAGATTTAATTGCAGCTAGAATAACATCAGCAATGTTATTAACACCAGGAGTAACAGTACCAACTACACCAAGATCTTTCCATGTAGTTTGTGAACCTTCTTCCATGTAACGAACACTTAAGTCACCTGTTTGAGTGCTTGTATTTGTCGCACGTAAGATGATTTGAGTATTATCGCCGAAAGGCATATATGGTACTTGTGCATTTTTACCATTTAATGAGAATGTTGTTACCGTACCGAAATCGATAGTTTCACCAACAAATGCTGCGTTAGCTGCTGTAAGATCAAGTACTGAACTTACAGAAACTGTACGTGTATTTTGAGCATCATCGTTATTGATTTCTAAAACTAAGCCAGAATCAAAAGCAGTTGTTCCAGCTACAGCAGGTACAGTCGCTTTAGTTAGATCCGTTGTGTTTTGAACAAGATCTACGCCATCAAGTTGTGATGTAGCAGCATTCGTTAAGCCAGTAGTAACTGTAGTTGAATGGTTAATGCCAGCAAAACTACCTGTATCAGTTACTGTTGGAGCAACAGTTACAGAAGCCGCAGCAACAGCAACATCTAATGTAGCAACATTATCTGTAATATCCATAGTAAGGTTAGTTGTAGTATTTAAATCACCACCCGTTGTATCAGCAGCATCTGTAGTATCAAAATCTTTACGTAATTGAGCTACATCAACAACCGCGTTATCGGCAGCAAAAGCAGTTGCTTTAACAAATTGCTTTTCGAATTGTAAAAGCTTGATAGCAGGTGCAGCTGCTGAAGACAAGTTGCCTAAATTATCACGAGCAGTTGCACTTATTGCAACAGTACCGCCAGCAGCAGTGCCATTTTTAAGTTCAATTGATATAGTATCAATAGCTACAGATTCATCAGCTGCAGCGGCAGCGCCGGCACCATTTGAAAGGTTATAAGTAGTACCACCAGCTAATTGAACACCAATTGTCAATTCAATTGCAGTAACATTATCATCGGCATCTTTAATCACATTGGCTAAAGAAGCCACTACAGTAGCAGCATTAGTAGCAAGAACTAAATCATAGTTTGCATCAGCAAAATAACCGTCAGCCAAGGTAAAGGTAAGACGTGCACCTACTGGAACAGTTGACGCTGGATCATATTGAATCAAAGTACCTGCACCATCGGTATTATGATAGTTAACACCATCATTAAAATCAAAAGGAACTGGAGTTGATTGACCCGCTTCCGCAAGAATAGCTGTTTCAGAGGCAACACAGATTGTACCTACTGTACCAGTAGAAGCGCCATCACAAGTAGATACAGTAGCGATTACAGAACTTGTACCTGTAGAGTTAGTAAGTGCAATTACACCAGCATTTGCAGTAGCAGCAGTTGTTAAAGCTAATGCTAATAGAGTTTTTTTAAACATTTTTAAATATCCTTTATTTCATGAAATATGAGAGCTGAATTTTTTCAACTTTCATGGTTTTTTATTACGTTATATAACACTTAGGCCGTCGCCAAAGCGACTTCTAACGTCCAATAGTTTACCCAGTGATTCCCACTTGTCAAGCCCCAATATAAATAAAAAACAAATACTTGGGTGTTTTTTGTGCAAAACCACTTTTACAACTAAATGACCGATAAAAATTTACCCTAGATTTAAAGCCAATTCAACCATTAATTTAGTTCTAAAATAAGTTGTTATTATTGAATAAATTTATCCAATTGAGAAATCGCTATTACTCTATACTCAAAGAGTCGAATTGAGCGGTAAACTTTGCTTTAACCTCTTCCCATTCATCTGAGGACTCGATGATTCTTGGCGTAACTAAAACCACCAATTCAGTTTTATTTTTGGTATCATCTTCGGCGTTAAATAAATTACCTAAGAAAGGGATACTGGAAAAGAACGGTACACTGCGCTTATTTTTCGTTCTATTCTCACTAATTAAACCACCCAATACGATGGTTTGGCCGCTTTCAGCCACCACTTCGGTTGAAATTCCGCGTTCAAAAATAATAGGAGAGCCGGCAACCGATTCATCACCCGCCGTTTGATTACTAATTTTTTGCTCAATTTCCATAATCACCACACCACGGGCATTAATGGTGGGCGTTACACTTAGCTCCACTCCCGTTTTACGGTAAACTACCGAGGTTTGACTGCCATTTACTGGGTCGGTAATAATTTCACCTACGGTTGGAATATCATCACCGACGGTAATACTTGCGGTTACCCCATCTCTAACCAATAGCGTTGGTCGAGATAATACATTCACATTGGTATTCGATTGTAATAAATTAAAAGTCAATGAGCCTTGGCTACCGGATAACAAATAGGTTAGTCCACCACTACCGCTGCTTAAGTTAAAGCCACCTATTTGTGCAGCCCCCCCTTGATTAGTCAATACAAAATCAACGCCCTGTTTAAAGGAATCCGTTAAGGTTACCTCAGCTATCATCATTTCAAGAATCACTTGCTTGGGCATTACATCTAAACGTTTAATCAATGGCAATAAATCACGATATTCGTCACCTGTAGTATGGAAAATTAAAGCATTGGCTCGTACATCAACCACCAAGCTCATATTGTCATTAGATACCGCAAAAGCTTTATTGCGGCTATTACTTTTAGTGGCCGAAGAGGATTTATTATTCTGAGACGCGGCAGAAGTTGTTGACGATGGTATTGAACTAGCACTGCCACCAATAAGTAAATTTAAGCTTTCGCCAAGATCTGTGGCCCGAGAATATTGAGGGTTATAAATAAAGTATTGTAACTGAGTACCACTAGGAGGCTGATCTAATTGCAACAACCAAAAATTAACTCTTTCGAGTACACTTTTGCTATTGGCAAAAAATACAATGGTACCTGTTCTGTCTAAGGTAACTAAAGAAACCGCTTTATTGGCTTGTAGTTCAGCCGAGACTGACAACCCCTCTTGAAGCAGTAATTTTGGCAGTTTATCTTTAACTTCATCGGTTGATATATAGGTTGTTTTAAATACGCCTATTTGTCTATCTCGTAGAGCAGGCGTATCCATCAAAGCAATAAAATCGAGGGCTTTAATAACTTCTCGCTGTTTGCCTTTGATAATAAACAAACTACGAGCTATGTCCGCCGTCACCTTAACCGAAGCCAATGCTGTAATAGAACGCTGCAACTGCCCTTGATAACCATAAACAAAAGGAACGAATTGAATAATATTTAAAGAGGTATTAGGAACATTCTCAACTTTATTACCATAACCGTAAGCCACTTCGCCTTTAGCGCCGGTTCCCTCCGCTTGGTGAATATAATAAATACCGTCATCTAAACGAATGACATAACCACGCTCAGCTAATAAACCTTCACTGACGGTGAATAATTTACGCTGACTAATATCTTGTTGCAGGTTCAAGGTAACCGCTTTATTGTCCGCCTGTACTTTCTCCCCCAAGATATAGCTCAAGCCAAGTAAGTCGCCCATGACGTAATGCAGATAGTCTTTTAATGGTAAGTTATCTGCAGTTAACTGCACTAACTTACTATCACTAAATTTTTCAGTCAGGTTTACCGTTTTTTTAGTATTACTTGTTTGGCTCGCTAACGGACTTAGGTAGGTCATACCTAACGACTCTTCACTTTGTTGCGTTGTGGTCAAAGAGTCAGCGTTAATAATGCTTAGCTTGTTAACTTTTGACTCACCTTGTTCCGCCGTTGGTTGTTGCAAATAGGATTTATTCGGGGTAAATTTATCTTCCGAGTTGCTGGCGCAAGCACTTAAGGTTATTGCGATAATAAAGCCGAGGCTGAAGTTTTTTATTTGAGTCATTGGAGTTATTTTTTTCATTTAGTTATTTTTAATAGTTAGCGCTGTAAGTTTTAGATCAGGTAAACGTTTTACCACTTTCCCCTACTGCCTGACACTTTTATTTTCGCTTTTACTTTTCAAAAAGCTGTCTTTAATACATAGTCAATATTATTTTTTGTAACCCTTGTGGCTGTTGCTTAGTTAATATCACTTGAGTATTGTTTTTTATAACTAAGAGATAACCGTATACTTGGCTGTTATTATTAAACTTTTCAATTTGTTGCTCACCAGATTTAATCTTACTAGTTAATATTAAAGCTTTGGTATCGGCATCATTCTGGTTTATGCCTTTGTTTACAATAATGGCTTTAAGTTCTAATTTATTATCATCGATAAAAACAGAAGTTAATTCACCTTGCTGTTTAGCTTGCTCTGCTGCTGACAAACCTGTTTGCGAGTCTAAGAGGGGGTCTTTATCAACGTTATATTGTTGGTACGCTGAATTTAATTGCTCAACTAGATTAGTCGTTAATTGAGGAAACACTAGCGGAGTTATCTCAGTTAGCTCATCACTTTGCTTATGAACTATATTTTGTGAGGTTAAACGAGTTGTACCATCTGCAATTAACCAAAATAAAGTTAATGCCATAACAGCAATACTCAACTTATTGCTTAATAGTCTTTTAAATTCCGTTACCATTATGATGATTCCCCACTTACCGTACTTTCTTGAGAAATATTCATTGCTGCTTCATTAACAAAAAAATGTAAAGTCAACCGACCATTGATATTACCTAAGCGTTGTTCTGATTGCCTTTTTAGTGACAAATTAAAATCGTTAATTTCTATAAGTTCATTTTTAGCTTCTAGTGCCACCATAAAATCAATGACATCTTTGGTTTTACCCGTGAAGCGTAATTGTATTGGGTAACGTATCACTGCCAGCTCTTTAAAGTTTGTTGCTGTTTGCCAGCCTATATGTTGCGATCTTATATCATATTTAGCCAATAGAACTTCTAACATTTTCTGTTGGGTTAATTTAAAACTGGTTTCTGTTTTAAACGGAAAGAACAAGCCTTCTGCCTGTTTTAATGCCGCCATTAACCCACTATTTGCACTAGTAGTATTATTTTTCTGTCCTAATACTTTCGTTATTTTACTTTGTTGTTTTTCTAATAAAGTTATTTCAGCCAATATTTCGGCTTGCCAGTCAAATACCGGGACAACAATAAATTTAGCAATAATCAATATTGCGACTAGGGACAATAACCAAGCATGTTGTTTAAGTTCAGCCATTATTACGTTCCTTGTTCTGTATTACATTGTTTGTCTTACTGTTTGCCTTGTTAGACATTAGCCCATTTGCCAACTTTATCGCTTCGCTTTCATCTTGTAACGGTAATAAGTTAAAACTAATAACGAATACTTCTTGATTCCGGCTATTTCTGGTAGGAAAGTCAAATTTTGCATCGATTACTTGCGGCATGTTACTCAGTAGTTCAAGCAAGTCAGTCGCTTTTTCGGTAGAACCTCTAATAACAAAACGGTTAGCCGCAATACGAATATTGGTAAATTTTGCTTGGGGGAATAAATCGGCCATCACGAACCATAAGGGCGAACTAGCTTGCTGACTACTTAAAAACGTTTGTAGTTGTGAATACCGTGTCAGTTGCTGATCAAAAGCTTGCTGTCGCTCTAACGCAACTGAAACTTCACTGCTTTGACTCGCTAAACTTTGCTGTAAGTTCTGTTGTTTGTACGTTAAAAAAACACTGCTTGCAGAAAAATAAAGACCCAGAACGATAAAAAATGGCAAGGCGATGTTTTTTAATAGTTGTAGTCTACTTTCGACTTTAGGCTTTTGAATAAAAGCGCTAATAATTGGCAAAGACAATTGCTTTATGCCACTCGCTAGTTGTTCAGCGTTATCATTTACTGCAACAATACGGTCTTGTGGCGTTTTTCCAATACCTATCGACATGGCAAACAGCTGACTTGAGTTGATCACTGAGTTTTTTATTATCGAATAAATTAAATCACCAGAGCGGCCGACGAATAGTGACTGTTTTTTATGCTCGCTATTATTTATTTCAATAACTTGGTTTTCTTTGGCGGTTAATGCGAGTAGTAATGTCTCTGGCAATTTCAACAACGCTGAGGGTACTTGTAGATTATATTGCCAAATATTGACTTGGCTCGTACCTTCTTTATATCCCCACAAGTGATAATAGGTATTTTCGTTGTCAGAAAATTCTAACGCCAATAGCTTTTTAAGCTCAGTTTTATTTTCAATCGGATAAGTTTTGGCTTGCTCGTGATAAAATTGACGAGCCACAATAACGATTAGCGCCGAAAAATCATTTTGCTTTACCAGCTGTAAGGTTAATTTTTGCTCGGCATCTAAAGAAAAACGGTACATTTGACCGTTATAATAACCGCCAAAGGTAGATAATAATTGTTTGAAGCTTTTAGGCAAAGTATTAGTGAGTAAACTTTGTTGTATTTCAGCGGCATCGTTTGATAATAAAGATTCTGTTTTCACAATTTAACCACGATTAGAAAAAAAATTAATAGGTGACTGATCAGCCTTTGCATAAGGTATTACTTGTATTGTCATTTCTTTTTGTACTTTCGACTCACCAACTTTACTGGTTAATTTTATTGATAAGAAGTTAGATGGATAAAAAAAAGTATCATCATCTTCAACGATACCCGTTAACTGGCTAAAATTTGTTTTTGTTAATTGGCCATTCTCTCTTAACAATATGACCTGCTTTGCTACATTTTCGTTAGTGAGTGCATACAAAAGCTCAGTTGGTACATTGGTTGGGTTAAACGGACCTTGCCGATAGATAGTGGTGGTTTTTAGTAATAACTCAAGCAGCTCAGGCGTTATTTTTTTAATAAAACTAAAATCATGTACATCTGGTATAGCACCATTACGAATTAACCCCGCATAAGCTGACGTCTCTGCACCATTAGCTCGGGAGATACTATCAAGATCCTGCCAATCTAACAAGTTATCAATAAGTTCATTCACCTCTACCATACCCAGCCCTTGCTCAACAAACAGTTTATCCAAAACATCTCGGTCAGGATATTGCGCATGTACCAGTCCAGCCTGATCTTGAATAGCTACCATTACTTGCTCAGATAGATAAAATGGCTTGGCGAAAAAATTCCAGCGCTGAGTTATGCTCTCTACACTACTCCCTAAAATATCCCCTACTGCGTTACTTTTACCATTAGCGTTATTTTGTGATGTGACTATTTTTCGTTGTGTTAACAAACTAAAAATCAATCGTGCTTCAGCACTATGTAAATTGACTAATGCCTGTGATTTATCATTAGTCCATTGTGCTATTTTCACTTGTTCTTTTGCTGTGTTAGTTAAATAAACCGCCAAAATCGATAATATTGCAGTTATCAATAGGACTTGAATTAAGGCAATACCTTGCTGTTTTTGAGGTAGATAAGAGTATTGGCTCAACAATGACATTAGTTATCCCCCATATAAGGTGATAACCAGCGTTCAGAGTTTGTATCTAAAGGTATAGAGAAGCTCAGTTCTTGTCCAGAATTGACTAATGTAAGATTAAACACTTCCGGCATAATTTGATTATCAATACCTGAAAACCGTTCAAACCATTGTTTGTGTTTTTTTTCGTCACTTTCTAAATTTTTATCAATAAAACTGGACCAGCCAAAATAGTTAAAACTCACGCGATCTAAATCTGAAAAAAGTATTAGTTGTTTGGTAAATTCGATGTTTTGATTTGTACCCGTAAGTAAAAAATTTTGAGTAGATAATGATTGATAAAACAAATCAACTTTACCGTTTTCTTTTTCTATTGTAGTTAAACGAAATATTTCAGGATAATCGTCACTAAAAAGCCCTGATCGACTAACGGCAAGTAGGCTATTTTTATCACCTATAAAGAAAAAAGAAGGCTTTTGCTCTTCATCAACCACAACGAACGTTTGCACACCCTCAAGCATTCGTTGTAACACCAATAAATGTTTACCATTTTGTGCTGATTTAGCAAACTGACCTAATTCTTTATTCCACCGCTCAGACATTAAACTGTAGGTATAAGAGCCAGTAAAAAGCAATAAGCTCAATATAGAGATTGAAATCATCAACTCTATAAGGGTAAAACCGCTATGATGAATTGATTTTGTCAGCATTCTTGAGTGATTTGTCTTCAACTTATTCATCGGTCCAACTTAGTTCATTAAACTGGTATTGTTTAGTTACACCATTTCGTTCAAGTATTAATACCACTTGCCATAATTTATATTTTGCTGGAGGTGTGACAAGTTTTCCCGAATCAACATCAAACTTTTCTGGTGCTGATTTTTGTTCTATTAAATCTGCTTGCCAATGGTAATTAACTTGCCAAGTTGAAGATTGTTGCTTAAGTTGAGAAATATTAACGTTTCCTTGCGAGCGAATATCTTGCCGGATTGTGGCAAGTACAGATGGTAAAACCGCAGAAAGATTAATATGATTATTGGCTTTTTCGCTACTAATAAAAGCACCGCTATATATCATCGAAACAGTAGCAATAACTGAAAATAGAATCACTGAAGCAACCATGACCTCAATTAAGGTGAACCCTGAGTTCCTACCAGTTGAAACGCGTGATGATGTAGCGAGTTTTTTCATGGTGTTATTGTTCTCATAATTTCAACTACTGGTGTTGCTCCATTTACCCAGGCATTCAAATCTAATTGCAATTTCTTATCACGATAAGTACCTTCAACAAAGGTTGGGCTAACAAAACCTTTAGCGCTATAAGTGAGTATTTGCGGTTGAAAAAATAATGTTTCAAAATTATGAGTAATTAATGCTGAGTTTGGTCGTTCATCTTCTCGAATGTTATTATTTAACGTAAGAAAAAGCTCTGCTTTCTTGCCGGCTAATTTTAATTGATAGCTATTACCGGTAGTAAAAGCACGATAGCTAATTTTTCTTAACCAATTTTTCATGGTTAACATTTCTTGTTTCGCATTCGCTTTGTCAACCGCATTAATTGCTAATGGCCCGACCATCGTCATTAGCAATGCCACGATTGACATCACCACCATTAACTCAATTAAGGTGAAACCACTATCTTTAACCTGATGTATATTCATTAGGTATTACGCTTATAATTATTCAGCACCAGATATCCTCATGGTGTTTTCATTGACGGTCTAGCTATTAATTGACATAGATTCCCGACATGACACTTCGGGAATGACATAATTAGCATCGGGGTTACATCCCTATCTCATTAATAGAGACCATACTAAGCAGCATTACTACAACCACTCCTCCAACGAAACCGCCCATAAATAAAATCATTAAAGGTTCAAGTAAGGTGGTCATGCGCTCAGTCCAACTTTCAAATTCTTGGCGTGAACGGTTGGCTATTTCATCAAAAACGCGCTCTAAATTACCTGACTCTTCACCTACCTCTAATAAGGAAATAAAGAAATCTGGGTAGATTGAGGTTTGTTTTAACGCAGGTGTTAACGCACTACCAGCTTTTACTTTATTTTTAGCAATGTCCATTTCGCGTCTTAAAGTGTGATTTTTAATATTACCTGCAGATAAACCAAGTGCTTTGTCAATTGGCACGCCAGCTTTTACCATCATAGCTAGACCGCTATTAAAGCGAATACGCTCAACAGTTTTAACCGCATGGCCAATGACAGGGAGTTTTAAGCTGGTATTTTGCCACCATTGCACAAAAGCTGGTTGCTTACTGGCCTTAATTAAACCAATGATTGAGAGGATAATGCCTATGATTAAGAAACCTTGGTAATTTATCATCCATTCACTTGTGGTCAACATGGCGCTTGTATACCAAGGTAGTGCTTCTACGTCAGTAAACATTGCCGACATTTTTGGAATAATAAAATTAAAAATGAAGAATATACTTAAAATACAAACAAAAAATATCACTAAAGGATAAGCCAATGAGCTAATTATTTTACGTTGCAGTTCACGTTTAAATTTTAAATCTTTAGCTAAATCAGCAAAAATTTCACTTAAGTTACCTGAGGCTTCACCTAACTCGATTAAGTTACAATAAAGGTTGTCAAAAACATCATCGTGCTCACGAAAGGCCTCCGATAAACTTTGACCTTTTTTTATACCATTGCTGATATCAGTCAGTAATTTAGCTAAAGCCGGTTTTGCTTTAGTGCGTTTGATTATATCGATGCCTTTATCGATGCGGACACCCGATTCAAGCAATAAGCTAAGTTCTGCTGTTAAAAACTCGAGTTCGCTTAGTGATACTTTTTGATTAAAGCTGAAAGCGCTATTACCTGCGACTTTAAACTCTTTAATTTCGCTGGGCAATAAACCTTGTTTTTTAAGCTCGGCTAAAGCGATGACCTGATCATTGGCTTCTATTTGCCCATCAGTTTTAGCGCCCGATTTATCATAAGCTTTATAAAGGTAAGTTGCCATTAACCTGCTATCCGAACCACTTCGTCAATGGTTGTTAAACCTAAAATTGCTTTATAAAAACCATCTTCCAGTAAAGTACGTCGATTTAACTCTTTATTATGCAGTTTGGCTTTAGGAATAAAATCAGAATCTTTTGGCATCGCTTTGATAGCATCATCACAGTTTAAATATTCAATTACTGCCATACGGCCTTTGTAGCCTGAATTGCCGCACTTATCACAACCGGTACCTTTGCTCAGCTTAATTTCAGCTAAATCAAATTTATCAGCTAGGTCTTGTAGTTGATACTTTTCAATAAGTTGCTCTGCATCTGCTGCAGGCACTGAACAATGCTGACAAATTTTACGCGCTAAACGTTGTGCGACAATAGAAACCAAAGCGGCGTTAAGCAAAAACTCTTCTACGCCTAAATCAAGCAAACGCGTATAAGCACTGGCTGCATCATTAGTATGCACGGTTGAGAAAACTAAATGACCTGTTAGTGCTGACTGTAATGCAATTTGAGCGGTTTCTTTATCTCGAATTTCACCTAACATGATAATGTCAGGATCTTGTCGAACAATTGAACGTAAACCAGCAGAGAAATCAAAACCTATATCACTGTTAACTTGCACCTGATTGATACCGGGTAATTGATATTCAACGGGATCTTCCAGGGTAATGATTTTTACATCATCATCATTTAATGCATTTAAAAAAGTATAAAGTGTGGTGGTTTTACCCGAGCCAGTTGGGCCTGTTAGTAAAACAACGCCTGAGGTAGTTTTAATATCTTCTCGGATCAAGGCTTCAATATCACTGGATAATCCCAATACCGACATATCGTATTGCACGTTATCTTTACGTAAAAAACGCATCACCATGGATTCGCCATCATTAAGCGGCAGTGCCGACACTCGAATATCAAGTTCTTGGTTGGCAATTTTCATTTCTATTTTGCCATCTTGTGGACGACGTTTTTCAGCAATATCCATGCCGGACAAGATCTTAAGGCGAGTAACAATGGGTAACTGCATGCGCGGTGATAACATTTCAGCTTCATGCAAAACACCATCAACACGAAATCGCGCGCGATAGCGACCTTGATAAGGTTCAAGATGCATATCGGATGCCCCTTGACGTAGCGCTCGTGTAATTAAAGAATTAAGCAGGTTAACCGTTGGCGCTTCACTAGCTAGTTCACGTAAGCGCTCTTCTTCATCACCAACAAGTTCATGTTCTTCTTCATTGGTATTATTTTGTTCGAACTTTGCCGTTAACGCTTGAATATCTGATTCATTGGCAAGGAAAACTGTTGGCTGTATATCTTGTTGAGATAACCATTCATTAACAGTTAAATCAAGTGGGAAGCGGCAAGCAAATTGCCAATTATTTCCGTCTACGACTAAAGGAACCCACTGATTAGTTAATAAAAGTGCTAATGCTTCATCATCAATTTGAGGTAATTCAATATCGAGAAACTGCTCTAACTGCAACAGCGGTAACTGTAAATAGTCACTGTAAAGTTGAGCGATTTGATCATCAGGCAAGCTGCCCATGTTGACAAGAATTTGCTCTAAACGGCCACCAAAACGTTTTTGGTAACTTTCAGCTTTTGATAAATCTTGAGCAGTTATTTGAAACTGCTCAACTAATAATTCGCTTAATTGCATAGATTGCTTATTTGCTTAATTTGTTTAACTTGCTTACTTAGCTTACTCACGTTTTTCTGGCCGCCATTATTCAGAGATTATTTATGAATAATGTCTTCATTATTATCAGTGCCGCCTTGTTTACCATCAGCGCCATACGATTGAATTTTGTAAGGGTTTCCCTCTTCACCTGGGGTGGTGTAGATATAAGGATTTCCCCAAGGGTCCATCGGAATAGCTTTAGGGAGGTAAGGACCGTCCCAGCGAGGTTGGTCACCGCTGCGAAGTTGCTCTAACTTTTCTGGATAGCTGCCCATATCTAATCGGTAAGTATCAAGCGCAGTTTCAAAAGCATTCATTTGTGCTGACGCAATGCCTCGCTCGGCAGTGCTTAGTTGTGAGAAAAACTTAGGAGCAACTAATGAAGCTAACAAACCTAAAATAACAATAACGATGAGTAATTCGATCATCGTAAAACCATGATTTTTGCGCATAAGATTTTGCAGTATTGTGAATAAAATAATTGCTCGGGATGTTAGCAAGATAAGCTATTGCTGTCGATAACAAAAGATAACTGAAATTGTAAAACTTTCCCTCAGGCTGAACCAGTACTGTTATGTTGAATCATCTGCACCATGCTGAACTTGTTTCAGCAACTCAAGCAGCAAGTGCCACACGTATGAGATCCCGAAATAAATTCAGGATGACGTGTTCAGGGTGGGAGTTTGGGATGACGATAATGTCATGCTGAACTACAACGTCATGCTGAACTCGTTTCAGCACCTCAAGCAGGAAGTGCCACAGTCATGGGATCCTGAAATAAATTCAGGATGACGTGTTCAGGGTGGGAGTTTGGGATGACGATAATGTCATGCTGAACTCGTTTCAGCACCTCAAGCAGCAGGTGCCGCACTCATGAGATCCTGAAATGAATTCAGGATGACGGATTCGGGATGCCACATTCATAAACAATCACTTAAATCTTGCCACTGGGGATTAAACTCAGTGATCAAGTTCACTTTCCATTGTCTATGCCAATTTTTTAGCTGTTTCTCGCGATAGATTGCATCATCCATACAATCAAATTGCTCATAATAAACAAGCTGCTTCAGGTTATATTTATGGCTAAAGCCTTTGAATGTGCCTTGTTGATGTTGCGCTATTCTTTGAATTAAATTACTTGATACACCAATATACAGTGTTCCCAATGGTTTATTGGTGAGGATATAGATACACGGCTCTTTCATTACAAAATCCTTTTGTAAGTTTAAAAAACACCACACTCATGAGATCCCGAAACGAGTTCGGGATGACGATGGTGTCATGCTGAACTTGTTTCAGCACCTCAGGCAGTAAGTGCCACACTCAAGAGATCTAGATCCTGAAATAAATTCAGGATGACGATGGTGTCATGCTGAACTTGTTTCAGCACCTCAAGCAGTATGTGCCACACGCATGAGATCCTGAAATAAATTCAGGGTGACGGATAGCACCTCAAGCAGTAAGTGCCTCACTCATGGGATCCTGAAATAAATTCAGGATGACGACTTAGGGATGACGAAGTCCCTGTCAGGATGACGAGTAAAACACTAAAGTAATAAGGACTTAATTGCTTTACCAAAATGCTGAAAATCAACTAGGTGGTTTTCAACAACAAATTTAACAATATCAAGATTGAGCTCTTGGTAGTCATGTACTGCAATATTTCTCAAACCTACCATTTTTTTCAAGTTATCACTGATCTCTAGTGGTAACAAACCGGCTCTTTGCAACAGTTCAAAACTGTCTCTGCTACTTTGTGGTATACCCAGTTTTTTTAATTTATTAATATAATTGGCTAAATCAATTGCCGCTTCACAGGCTCTTTGTAAGTTTAATATAATCGAGTCTTGGCGAGTATAATCAGACATAAATTGATCACCAGCCTGTTGGTATACCTCTTTAATTCGCACCAAACATCGCTCAATTGTCGCCAATTTATTAATAACAACATCATCCATAATTTACTAACCCTTTATAAATTGAGCTAAAATGTCAGCTCGTTCATCATTCAAATGTTGATACATTGACATTATTTGCATTTCAAAAAGAGCCGCTGAATTCTCAGTTTCATAAAGACAAAGGCCATGGTGAATTATTTGGTTTTGCATGACAGTTGACGCACAAAGTAAATCAACTAAATCAACATCGAAACCGAGTGCATCTGCAAGTTCAGATTGTATTTTCCATCTTGCTAATGATGGGGTTTTTTTATTACCAAGCACAGCGATATCAATATCGCTTTCGCTAGTCGCGGTACCCGAAGCATAAGAGCCAAATAAGTAAACTATTTTAGTACTAATACCAACATCAGCCAGTTTAGCTGTAAGCAAACTTACAATGGTTTGTTTTAATCGACTTTGCAGTGAACTGACCATAGTTAACAACTTACTTTAAATCATCTGGAATTAAATTAAGTTTATCATATTCGCTAAACTTGACGAGCATATTCTGGAGATGAAGTACGTGATGCTGAACCACTACCGTCATTAGAAGCCACACGCATGAGATCCTGAAATAAATTCAGGATGACGGAGTTCTGGATGACGGATGTCCTCGTCATGCTGAACTCGTTTCAGCACCTCAAGCAGTATGAGCCATACTCATGAGATCTAGATCCTGAAATAAATTCAGGATGACAGTGTTAGGGATGACGAATGTCCCCCGTTATGCTGAAGTTGTTCAGTACCTCAAGCAGTAAGTGCCTCACTCACAAGATCTAGATCCTGATCCTGAAATAAATTCAGGATGACGGGTTAGGGATGACGGTGTACCTCAAACGGTAGAAGCCGCACTCATGAGATCCCGAAACGAGTTCGGGATGACGGTTTCGGAATGTTCAGGATGACGATCAAATTACCTCAATTCACGTCTTAAGATTTTTCCCACATTGGTTTTAGGTAATTCATTACGAAATTCAACTATTTTTGGCACTTTATAATTAGTTAAGTTTTCGCGACAATGCTTTATCAAAGACTCTTCATCTAAATCATCTGATTTTTTCACTACAAAGATTTTGACTATTTCACCTGAAACCTCATGAGGAACACCAATAGCTGCAGATTCTAAAACGCCGTCATGCATGGCAAGTACTTCTTCAATTTCATTCGGATAAACATTAAAGCCAGAGACGATAATCATGTCTTTTTTACGATCAACAATAGTAAAGAAACCTTGGTCGTTCATCATGGCGATATCACCGGTAGCAAACCAGCCATCTTTTAATACTTCAGCGGTTGCTTCTGGACAATTATAGTAGCCTTTCATTACCTGAGGCCCTTTTACACACATCTCACCAGACTCACCAATATCTGCAGTACTGCCATCTTCACGCATGATTTTAACATCAGTTGAAGATGCTGGAAGACCAATAGTACCGTCATAGGCAACCTGATTGTGAGGGCTTAATGTCACTAAAGGTGCACATTCAGTCAAACCATAACCTTCTAACAAGCGAGTACCTGTCACTTGTTGCCAACGCTCTGCAACTGGACGTTGAACTGCCATACCGCCGCCAAGAGACATTTTTAAGGTACTAAAATTAAGGTCATTAAAACCTGGTGTATTCAATAAACCATTAAATAAGGTATTTACGCCGGTTATTGCGGTAAATGGATACTTTGATAACTCTTTGACAAAGTTTGGCATATCTCTTGGGTTGGTGATTAATAAATTAGTACCACCCATGGTGTAGAAGGTTAAGCAATTCGCTGTTAAGGCAAAGATATGATAAAGCGGTAAAGCGGTTACCACCAACTCTCCGCCTTCTTCAAGTAAAGGACAAATAGCCGCTTTAGCTTGTTGTAAGTTTGCAACCATATTACGGTGGGTTAACATAGCACCTTTTGATAAACCAGTTGTGCCACCGGTATATTGTAAGAAAGCAAGATCATCACCGCACAGCGTTACTGGCGACAATTTAAGTCCTAAGCCTCGCGATAATGCCGTGTTAAAACGTACTGCATGGGGCAAATTAAAAGCAGGTACCATTTTTTTAACGTATTTAACGACACAATTTACCACGGTACCTTTCACTAAGCCTAAGCGATCACCTAGCGATGTCATAATGACATGTTTTACTGCTGTTTTATCAATCACTTTCTCAAGGGTTTGAGCAAAGTTTTCAATAATTAACATTGCTTTAGTATCTGAATCTTTTAACTGGTGCTCTAACTCACGCGCAGTGTAAAGTGGGTTAACGTTAACCACTGTAAGGCCCGCTAATAGTGCACCGAATAATGCGATAGGATACTGTAAGCAGTTTGGCACCATAATCGCGAATTTATCGCCTTTTACTAAACCTAAGTCTTGCTGCAAGTAAGCAGCAAAAGCGGTTGCTTGAACATTTAGCTCTTCATAAGTAATTGAAGCGCCCATATTAATGAAAGCTGTTTTATCACTAAATTTTGTAGAATACTTTGTGAACATAGCCACAATAGATGGATATTTATCTGCATCTATTTCAAACGGCACATCACTAGGATAACTTTTCTCTAACCAAATTTTTTCCACAACGACTTTCCTCAATAGGTGATTATGTTGCTATATTTTTTAATAATGACTTTATTTTCAGCAACGCTTATTTCAATCATACTGTTTTATCAAATTTTGGGGCAATGCGCCACAAATTTAAACGCTTGTTTGAATTTTACTGAAAAAATGTCTCAGTAAAGATGAACATTCTTCCGTTTGCTCCATATGAACATGGTGACCACCGGCAAGTTTTGTCATTGTCAGGTTATCAACAGTGGCAGAGAAGTCTTCCAGTCCTGTTGTTACCATTTCCATACCTTTATCACCATAGATCAATTGTAAGGGGCATTTTATATCGCTAAACAACTGTTGTGCTTGTACTAAGGTTAGGCGATAAAGTGAAAGTGTTCGTAAACTCGGATCGGAACGCCAACGGTATGAAGCGCTATCGTTATTCTCTGCTTCTGCACTGTTTAGTTTAGTTGTAACTTCAATTAATGATCTCTTTACAATTAGCTGTGCATGTTCCTCAGTTAAGTCAGAAACATGCAGTCGTGCTTTTACCGCCATTTCTTCAGTAAAAGTTCGACTAGACTTAACCGTTTTCACCCGACTCAATATGCCTTTTCGAAGCTGATTAGTCGCTTGCTCTGCTGGAGCACAAATGAAACCAAAGGAGTCAATTAACGTTAGTGACTTTACTTTTTCTGGAAAAGCGGCAGCGAATGCACTAGCAATCATTGCTCCCATAGAGTGAGCTACGATGTCGATTGACTGCCAATTATTGTGCGAGAATAAATCAAACAAATCACTCACGTAGTCAAAGAAATGGTAGTGAGAGCCAACACTTCGGTGATCTGAGTGACCGTGGCCTGGCCAATCTAACGCGATAATTCGCCTATTAGACAGTGATTGATTTTCTTTCTCTATTTGTTGCATTAAAGGTACAAAGCTTGCTGCATTATCCAAGTAACCATGTAAACATAACACTGGTTGATGGTTTTTATCCCCACAAGCTAATGCTGTAAGTGTTAAGTCATCTAATTGATAGCTAAGCTCTTCAATTTCTTTGTTATCGGTCATAGCATTCTACCTTTTAGATTGCAGCTTCGAAGTCACAAACTCACGTTAAATTATATTTATACCCAAGCCACTTCAAAATGCAGGATTCAGCTGGAAATAGAAACGCCTTTAGGCAAAGCATTGATTGAAGATAATAGTTATTCTATTGTCGAAATCAATAACGATGTATAAAGCGTTTCTAAACCAGCCACTCTGGGACGTCTGAGCAAATCAGGTTCATCGTTATGTAGTTCATTAAGGGAATAACCATTAATAAAATACACGCCTTGATCCTGAATAGCTCATACGTCCTGAAACGAGCATTTTGAAGTCGCTTAGGTATAAGAGTGAAGACTCTTATTACTCTTAATCAATGAGTACAAGACAACAATCGCCAATACGCACCATAATAATACCCAAACTAACTCAGGCACCATGGTCATTGATGCTAAAGCGGCACCATCACCTAAATCACGACCATCAAATAAGTAGGTTGGACTAAACAAACTATTTAATAAAATACTTAAACCAAAGAACTTCAACAACAGTTGTAGATAATATAATTTACGCATTTTTACCGTGAATACAAACATCACCGCTAAGCTTGCGATAATAATCATAGTAAGTAGATCTCGTGCCCACAAGACGATTGAAGTAAGCAGTAAAACGATCATCACGCCAGAAAAAATCTGTGCTGTACGTTGGTGACTATTCGCCAACTTGAATATTAACCAGCCCCACAGCGTTGCACCAGCATAACCAAAGAAGGTAATAAAGAAACTTATGCCACCTTGAGTAGTACATAGACCGGCGCCCGTAGCAAACAGTTGAATATTGATGATTTCACCACCGGTAAGCAATGCAGCAATACCATGGCTAATTTCATGAAAATAGGTCTCAAGCCACTTAAGTGGAATTGAAACGATGGGGATCTGTCTGATAATAACGGCAGCAACCAGAAGAAAATATAACTGATATTTCTGCCAAAAGCTGGCTGGCTTACCTTTTAAAGAGTTTTCCATAATATTCTGCCCTTATTTCCCTGGAAGCTTTTTCCAAGAAACTGTATCTCGAACGTATACTGGTTGAGCATGTTCTGCCGATACACCCTGCCCTTGGGCTAATTTTACCTTGCCAATGGCCAACATAGCTTCGGCGGTAGGGAACAATATCTCTGGACTTGCTGCATTACTTCTCAATGCTAATAATTGCTCACCTGAGTTTTCACTTAGCTTTTCACTTAGCTTTTCACTTAGCTTTTCAGGGTACGCATCCCAACCTGTACCAACAGCATAAAAAGCCTCAGTAACTACTGGTGAAAGGTGAGCTGCCAAATGCTCTGGCGGTGTTACGGCTTCAGGTTGTTGTGCTTGCATAATTCCATTTTCATCAAGCTCGAAATAGCCATTGTAAACTTCAGCCATACGCGCATCTATTGCGGCAATAACGTTCTTTTCGTCGTGTTTGATATAAGCCTGTTGCGCCATAGCCTGTAAGCTAGAAACACCTACCACTGGTAAATTAGCCGAAAAAGCCAAACCTTGAGCTACACCAACACCAATGCGAACACCGGTAAAACTGCCCGGTCCTTGACCAAAAATAAGGCCATCAAGCTCGGCTAGTTTTATACCTGCTTCACAAAGTACTGCATCTATCATCGGCAGTAAGTGTAAACTGTGCGATTGAGGGCAAAGTTCATAACGGGAGTACACTTTTCCGTTAGCTTGTAACGCTACTGAACATGCTTCTGTTGAAGCATCAAGAGCCAAATAATTCACTATAGTTACCTTTTACTTATCTTTTAATTATCTTTAATGACCTTCTGATTAAGGTCTACTGAACATTAATTTTCACGCCTATGCACTTGCCTCAGGATCGTCATCCAGTGTATAAAGATCAATGGATCTTCGATCAGAGACTTCGAAGATGACGTTTACAAATAGTTCTGAGTAAACTACATAGGCATGTTAATATTGATAGTTTAAATAATATCTACAAGATCAATCACAAACGTTACTGTTTGACCTGCTAACGGATGATTAAAATCAATAGTCACTGAATCACCATTAATTTCTTTAATCATACCGGGTAAATCACCACCTGGTTGAGTAAAAGTAATGATATTACCGACCTTTGCAGGTACTTCAGCCGAAAACTTATCAAGTCCCATATAATGGATATTGTCTGGATTTGATTCGCCAAATGAATCTTTAGCTTCTAAGGTAAACTCTCTTGAATCACCTTTAGCCATACCAATAAGCTCGGCTTCAAAAGCAGGAGAAATACTGTTATCGCCCATGATGATTTTAGCTGGTTTGTTGTTAACCTTAGTACTGTCAGCAGCAGAGCCGTCACTTAACTTCATGGTAATATGAACAAGAATACTTGAGTCACTTTGAATCTGCGTTTGTGTTGAATCAGTCATTATTCACTCTCTACCTTATTTGTTTTATTTTTTTGTTTATCATTCTGATCTTCTTGATTAGCCTCTTTATCACCTTCTTTATTCGTGAAGGATTCAAAAATCATTAATGCAGCGCCAATAAAAATAACCGAATCGGCAATATTAAATGCGGCAAAGTGATAGCCAGCCCAGTGAAAATCGAGAAAGTCGATAACATAACCAAATAATGCTCTATCTATTAAGTTACCTACCGCGCCACTTAAGATTAATGCAAAAGCAATACTTAATAATCGCTGCTGTTTAGGTGTTTTTGCCATCCAAACGAGAAAAACGATACTGGCGATACTGGCAATGGCAGTGAAAAACCAGCGTTGCCAGCCACCTTGGTCAGCTAAAAAACTAAAAGCTGCTCCCGTATTATGCACATAGGTGAGATTGAAGAAGGGTAATACAGCAAGACTTTCACGGTAATCAAACGTACCGGCAACCCAGTGCTTAGTGACTTGATCAATGATTAAACATAACAAGGTTAACCATAACCAACTCAAGCCTGTTTCGCTAAATAATTTTTTCACTTATGACAATTCCCATTTACAATAAATTAAGCGACTAGACATAAATATGTGTAGTCGCTTAAGGAGTTTAACTTTAGAGAACTTAACTGAATTTACTTAAGTTAACTTAAGCAAATTGTCTCGTTTCACCAGCACCATCAATATTAGTGATACAACGACCACATAATGTTGGATGTACTTCGCTTGTGCCAATGTCTGTAGTTACATGCCAACAACGCTCACATTTTTCGCCTTCAGCTGGAGCAACCGTTAACCATAAACCTTCAATCTCAGTTTCAAGCGCATTTTCTGGTGCCATTGTTACTGTTTCAATGGTCGCTTTAGAGGTAATTAAAACAAAACGAAGTTCATCGCCCAATTTAGCTAATTTAGCGGCTAAATCGCTAGTTGCGAATAAAGTAACCTGTGCTTCTAGTGCTTTACCAACAGACTTATCCTTTCTTGCTTGCTCTAACGCTTTGTTTACTTCACCACGAACAGTCAGTAGTTCAGTCCAGTATTCATTGCCAAGCTCTTCTACTGAATCAGTGCTTTCTTCTTGCTTAGCTTCTTGTTTAGTGAGGCCATCAAACCAAACACCAGTGAAAACAAACTCATCACGTTCGCCATTTGCAGGAGCAGGTAGCGCTTGCCAAATTTCTTGTGCAGTAAATGATAAGATTGGTGCCATCCATGCTGTCATTGCTTCAGCAATTAAGTACATGGCTGTTTGACATGAACGGCGTGCATTTGAATCGCTCTTCGCTGTGTATTGTCTATCTTTGATGATATCTAAGTAGAAGCCACCAAGCTCGTTAGTACAGAAGTTCATTAATTTATGAACAACTACATGGAACTCATACTCATCATAAGCAGCAATAATTTCTTCTTGTAGACGTGCTGCTTTATCGATAACCCAGCGGTCAAGGGCAACCATATCTTCAACCGCTACCATGTGATTAGCTGGCTCAAAACCGGTTAAGTTAGATAATAAGAAACGTGATGTATTACGAATACGACGATATGCATCGGCTTGACGTTTGAAAATTTCATCACCCGCAGTTATTTCTTGCGTGTAGTTAACTGATGCTGTCCACAAACGTAAAATATCAGCACCTAAGTTGTTAGTAATTTCTTTTGGCGTAATCACATTACCTAACGACTTAGACATTTTGTGACCTTTAGCGTCAACCACAAAACCGTGAGTAAGTACTTGTTTATATGGCGCTTCACCATTCATTGCTACTGATGAAATCATTGATGACATAAACCAACCACGATGTTGATCTGAGCCTTCAAGATATAAGTCAGCAATGCCGTCAAATTCTTCACGCGCTTTGACAACTGATTCATGGGTAGTACCTGAATCAAACCATACATCTAAGGTATCTGGTACTTTAATGTATTCGTTAGCGTCATCACCAATCAATTCACTTGGCTCTAAATCGAACCATGCTTGGATACCTTCTTTTTCAACGCGCAGGGCTACTTCTTCAATAAGCTCAATGCTACGAGGATGTAATGCACCCGAATCTTGATGAATGAATAATGCCATAGGCACGCCCCACGTACGTTGACGTGAAATACACCAATCTGGACGACCTTCAACCATAGATTCAATACGACGTTGACCCCAATCAGGGATCCACTGCGTTTTTTCGATTTCGTTTAATGAATCTTGACGTAAACCTTTTTTATCCATGCTGATAAACCACTGCGGCGTAGCACGGAAAATCAATGGTGTTTTATGTCTCCAACAATGCGGGTAAGAATGGTCTAACGCATGATGATGTACTAAAGCACCGTTTTCTTTTAACAAGTCAACCACACTAGCATTGGCTTTAAATACATGTTGGCCGGCAAGTAATGGCGTATCTTCAAGGTATACGCCGTTAGCGCCAACAGGGTTAGCTACTTCTAAGTCATATAATTTACCAACAACAAAATCTTCTACACCATGACCTGGCGCAGTATGCACACAACCAGTACCAGATTCAGTCGTAACATGTTCACCTAAAACAACAGGAACAGTAAAGTCATAGAATGGATGTTGACACTGTACTAGCTCTAAATCCTGACCCTTACAGAAACCTAATGCATGGTATTTATCAAAGCCGAAACGATCCATACAGGTAGTAACTAAATCAGAAGCAATAATTAAACGTTGTTTTTTACCTTCCTGCTCACATTGAACTAAGGTGTATTCAACATCAGCATTTACTGCTATTGCACGGTTAGCAGGAAGTGTCCAAGGTGTTGTTGTCCAAATAACAGCGCCGATTTCACCTTCGCCTTTATGGCCTTCAGGGTGAGAAAATTTATCTGCTACGGATTCGTCGCTAATAACAAATTTCACATCAATTGCTGGTGATTGTTTATCTTTATATTCAACTTCAGCTTCAGCCAAAGACGAACCACAATCAGTACACCAATGCACAGGTTTAAAACCTTGATGTAAATGTCCATTTTCAGCAATTTTACCTAACGAACGGATAATATTGGCTTCAGTACCAAAATCCATAGTTAAGTAAGGTTTTTCCCAATCCGCGAAAATACCTAAACGTTTAAAATCTTCACGTTGACCATTAACTTGCTTAGCCGCATATTCACGACATTTTTGACGGAAATCGCTAGCGCTGATCTTATGACCTGGTTTGCCGACTTTTTTCTCAACCATTAATTCAATCGGTAAACCGTGACAATCCCAACCTGGGACGAAAGGCGAGTTGAAATCAGATAAGTTTTTTGATTTAACAATAATATCTTTTAAGATTTTATTAACCGCATGGCCTAAGTGAATATTACCGTTGGCATAAGGAGGGCCATCATGCAGAATAAATGACTTTTTACCTTTCTTGGCTTCACGAATTTTGCCATAAAGATCTTTAGCAGCCCAATCTTTGAGCATGTTAGGTTCACGGTTAGCCATATTACCTTTCATAGCGAAAGAGGTGGCAGGTAAGTTCAAGGTCTGTTTGTAATCACTCATTTAAATCATTATCCGTTTATGTTGGCTGATACATTTAACAAAACGCTATAAATATCAACCCGATTTATAACTGTTTATTTGATTGGTTTATTTTTCTTTATCTCAAGTAGAGCGGGTATAAAGTCTTACGTTTAAAACCTTATGCTAATACTTGTTTTGCTTGTTCACTATCTTGATGAATTTGCGCAGTTAGCGCTTCAAGGCTGTCGAACTTGATCACTGGGCGAAGTTTTTTCTTCACTATCACTTCAATGCATTGTCCGTACAAGCTTTCATCAAAATCAAAAATATGTACTTCGAGTTGCTGCCTAACGCCATTAATGGTCGGCCTAGCACCAATATTAGCAACACCTTTAAATTGGCCCATGTTGGTATTTACCATCACGGCAAAAACACCACTTAGCGGTGACACACGCCTTTTAAGCAATACATTGGCGGTTGGAAAACCCAATTGGCGACCACGTTTATCACCATGAAATACCCGACCAATTATCGAGTATTCTCGACCTAACATCTGTTTCACTGTCACGAGATCGTCTTGCTCTAATGCTTGACGAATAACGGTGGAACTAATGCGGCAATCGGCCATTTTATAACTTGTGGTATCCGAAACGTCGAAACCATACTTCTCTCCGGCTTGACATAACATGGAGAAGTTACCAGTACGATTTTTACCAAAATGAAAATCATCACCGACAATAAGGTGCTTTATTCCTAATTTATTAACCAATAAATGTTCTATAAAATGCTGAGCACTTTGATTAGCAAACTTTACGGAAAAGTTGACACAAATTAGTCGCTGTACGCCTAGTTGTGCTAATAAATTATATTTATCACGTAAACGGCATAATCGAGCAGGCGCAGTTTCAGGCGAAAAAAGCTCTTGTGGTTGTGGTTCAAAAACTAAAACGGCTGCAACACTATTTAATGCTTTAGCTTTACTTACTAAGGCCTTAATTACTTGCTGGTGCCCTAAATGCACACCATCAAAATTACCAATCGTTAATACACAACCATGATCTTTTAATTGAATATTATGTATACCGCGAACTAACTGCATCAGCTACTATTCTGCCCTTCACTATCACACTAAATGACTCAAAAAAGCCATTAACTAAGCCACAACGAATATCAACTTTGACATTCGCATAAAATAAATCGGGAAATTATATACCAGCGGGCGCGAATAATCAGCAGGGTAAACACTTTATTTACGCTTATTTTTCACCCTTAATTACTTTAAAGTCATTTAATCGTACGCCTAACAAAATAATCATGACCAGATAGCTAGCAACACCCGCAATAATACATAGAGTTAGTTGCTGTACTTGTTCAAAGAAACTCATCGTTAACCAAACATCAAAGTCACTGGATAACTGATAAACGACTAAAGCCATAACACCTGCACTAAGCACTAATTTACCAATAAAAGTGAGTGTTTTAACTGATAACTCATAAACACCTTGAGCTTTTAAACCACGGTATAATAACCAAGCATTCAATGTGGCTGAAAGTGTCGTTGCCAATGCAAGACCTACATAACCTAAAAAGGGTGCCAGCATTAAATTGAAAACCATATTAGCCACCATGGCTTTAATGCCAATTTTCACCGGTGTTTTTGTGTCTTGACGAGCATAATACCCTGGCGCTAATATTTTTATAAACATGAAGCTGAGTAAGCCTGATAAATAAGCGAAAAGTGCCATAGATACTTGCATTACATCATCTTGACTAAATTCACCTCGCATAAATAGCACCATAATAATGGGTTGTGCTAGTACCATTAAACCCGCAAGTGCTGGCCAACCAAATAGACTGATGACCCTAATTCCCCAATCAAGAGTCGCGCTAAACTCAGCAGGATTATTTTTACTGTGCAGTTTTGCCAAACTCGGCAATACCACTGTAGCGATGCCAATACCAAATAAACCCAAAGGAAATTCAAGTAACCTGTCAGCATAATAAAGCCAACTGATTGACCCTGTAATTAAGAAACTCGCGATTAACGTATCAAGTAATAAATTAATTTGAGTCACTGATACGCCAAATAATGCTGGCACAATCAATTTACGGATTTTACTAACACCTTCACTATGCCAAGCCCATGTTGGTTTAACTAACATGCCTGCTTTGTACAAAAAAGGGATTTGAAAGATAAATTGGATCAGACCACCTAAAAACACCCCCCAAGCTAAGGAATGAGCCGGACTTTCCGTATAAGGAGCCCCGTAAATCGCCATGCTGATAATAGCAATATTGAGCAATACAGGCGTGAAAGCGGCGACGGCAAAGCGTCCCATGGTATTAAGAATTGCTCCTGAAAGTGCAGCAAAACTGATAAACCATAAATAAGGAAAAGTGATACTGAGAAGGTTACTTGCCAAGGTGAACTTCTCTCCACCTGGGGCATCATTAAACCAATCAACAAACCAACCAAAACCAAAAAGCATCACAAATAGCGGTGACGCCAACATACCAAATAAGGTTACTCCGGTAATAATTACGCCTAGGGTGCCGGATACTTGTGCGATTAATAAACGCGTTTGGTCGTGATTATTTTTCTCTGACTTTTCTTGTGCATCATGCTCATCTTTAACTTGAAATTCACTTAACACTGGTACAAATGCTTGTGCAAATGCTCCTTCTGCAAACAGTCTTCTTAAAAAATTAGGGATTTTATTGGCGAATAAAAATACATCAGCCATCACACCTGTTCCCATGACATTTGCAATAACAACATCACGCACTAAACCTAATACCCGAGAAATCAGTGTCATAACGCTAACAATCAGCCCTGATTTAATTAACTTTTTGCTCAAAAAAAATCTCCATACCTAGTGTGTTTTGGCTGTATAACCAAAGTTACTTGCATACGAAAGTAACCTAAAAATAAATAATATGTATTATGTGATGATTTTAGTTATTTAAACAATGTATACTTAGCTCTGTTCACAACATGATTTGTTCTATCGACTGATCTTTAGTCGTAAACATCAACCATATTCTTTTTTAATTGCTTTTTTATCCTTAAGATAAAATTAAACAGTTAAAACATTTGACAACCAGCGAAAAAAAAGGCATATTTCGTCGCCTTAAATTTAAGCTTATAATCAATCTTTTAGGAGATCACCTTGGCTAACTCAAAGCAAGCTAAGAAGCGCGCAGGACAATCTGAAAAGCGCCGTCA
>MAAB01001200.1_pt1 | contig 71586 bp, 49 predicted proteins | sample 1115991 | NCBI WGS metagenome assembly MAAB01 (sample SAMN04961124, study PRJNA320927) | seawater metagenome | isolation source: sample BD02T18 sea water enriched with oil for 18 days | place: USA:Gulf of Mexico | collected 2013-07-27
ACGCAAAACAAAGCCACTCAAGACACTGATTGGTCTGACTGTGATGTGGTTATTGAGGCATCAGGAAAAATAAAAACTAAAGCGTTGTTACAAGCCTATTTAGATCAAGGTGTAAAGCGAGTGGTGGTTACAGCCCCTGTAAAAGAGGATGGTGTATTGAATATCGTTATGGGAGTAAATGATGGTTTATACGATAAAGCTATTCATCCTATCGTTACCGCAGCTTCATGTACCACTAATTGTTTAGCCCCAGTAGTTAAAGTTATTCATGAAAAAATAGGTATTAAACATGGCTCAATGACAACCATTCATAACATCACCAATACCCAAACAATAATAGATGCTCCACATAAAGATTTACGTAGAGCACGTTCTTGTGGCACAAGTTTAATACCTACAACAACTGGCTCGGCTACTGCAATTACGCATATTTTCCCTGAACTAAAAGGAAAATTAAATGGTCATGCAATACGAGTTCCTTTAACGAATGCATCAATTACAGATTGTGTTTTTGAAGTTGAACGAGCTACAACTGTTGAAGAAGTAAATAAATTACTTAAACAAGCAGCACAAGGTGAATTGAAAAACATCATGGGATATGAAGAACGACCACTAGTGTCTATTGATTATAAAACTGATCCACGTTCTAGCATCATTGATGCATTATCAACGATGGTAGTAAATGGTACACAAGTAAAACTTTATGTTTGGTATGACAATGAATGGGGCTATGCCAATAGAACCGCAGAATTAGCACGTATGGTTGGCTTGGCAGATAAAGGTTAATTATTATGGGGCTTTCATCACTCAAAGCTTTATCTCCAGCGATTAAACAATACTTAGTGATAACAGGTAATTATTGGGCGTTTACCTTAACAGATGGTGCGCTACGTATGCTCGTAGTGCTGTATTTTCATCAGTTAGGATACAGCCCTTTAAATATTGCTATGCTGTTTTTATTTTATGAAATCTTTGGTGTTATCACTAACCTTATTGGTGGTTGGTTAGGTGCAAAACTTGGCTTAAATAAAACCATGAATATTGGTTTAGCAATGCAGATAATCGCACTTGGTATGTTAGCTGTTCCTGCTGAAATGCTAACGGTGATCTATGTGATGGTCGCACAGGCATTATCAGGTATTGCCAAAGATTTAAATAAAATGAGTGCGAAAAGCTCTATTAAGTTACTAGTGCCAGAAGGATCTGAAGGTAAGCTATACCAGTGGGTTGCTATACTTACTGGATCTAAAAATGCACTAAAAGGAGTTGGATTCTTTTTGGGAGGATTGCTATTAACCTTACTAGAATTTAAAGGTGCAATCATCTTAATGGCTTCACTTTTAGCCATCGTATGGGTATTTAGTTTAATCACTTTAAAAGAAGATTTAGGTAAAGCGAAAAACAAACCAAAATTTAAAGATATTTTCTCGAAAAGTTCATCAATCAACATACTTTCTGCGGCACGAATGTTTTTGTTTGGTGCAAGAGATGTTTGGTTTGTGGTGGCATTACCTGTGTTTTTAGCTGTAACCTTTAATTGGGATCATTGGTGGGTTGGCGGTTTTATGGCGAGTTGGGTCATCGGCTATGGCATAGTACAATCCTTTGCGCCTTATTTTACGGGTAAAAATCAGGGCAAAGTACCAACAGGTAGATCTGCATTTTTGTGGGCAAGCTACCTAACCGTGATACCTGCTGCTATAGCTTTAGCGTTGCACTTTAATTTTCACATTCAAGCTTCAATCATTATAGGATTATTAATATTTGGTGCTGTTTTTGCTGTTAACTCTTCTTTGCATAGCTATCTAATTGTCAGTTATGCAGGTAATGATGGTGTATCGCTTGACGTTGGTTTCTACTATATGGCTAATGCCATGGGGAGATTGATTGGAACAGTGCTTTCAGGTTGGGTATATCAAAATTATGGGTATATTTGTGGCTATAGCATCTTTGTTATCATTTAAATTGAAGCCGTGAGACCCCCCTATATAAAAGGTTTGTTTTTTAAAGCTCATAGTCAACATTAAAATTGAACATGAATGTCGGCAATGAGCTTACAGCAGCCCCTCAAACATGTATTTATTTTTGGATGAAATTGCCACTAATATGTTTATTGTTTTACAAAAGCTAATGTCGGCTATTGGCTATAAGCCGAAGTATTAATTTAGTCACTTGAGGTTCCGGTTTGCGCACCAAGAAGTCATTAGCGGTGAACTAGTTTTACCTATCAATTGGTTAAAAGCTAAGGATCACGTTTACCACTAAGAAGACATTAAACACAATCATTTAACTATGCATTTGTTCGTTTCTTAACTTTTGTTGCTTCTGTTTTTTAACGTTTAAATCACTGGCGTAGATTTGTTTGTATTTATTAACGAGGCTTAATTCGAAAGGTAGCAGTATACTCTGTCAGTAGTTACTATATATCGCCGCTTTTTTGAATGGCAAGGTAACTGATAACCAAGGAGTTACATTTTTATCACAGCTAATACAAAGCGTAACCTTTATAGTGGATAAATAATACCAAGTTGATTGAGTTCTTTCCCACTCAGCGAGAGTTAATCAAATTGGTATAAATCAATTAAATTTAACGCTACTTTAAAGGATGATTATGTTCCTCCGTTTTTGTTTATTATGTAGTTTTTTATCTGTACCTGTTGTCAATGCCTCACAAATTCATTTTCAATTAGAAAATGATGTCACGTTTGGTGAAGATGGCAACTACAGTAACGGCATGATTTTTGGTTGGGAGAGTAAAGCACTCTTTTCCGAACCTGATGATTCAGTTGGCGCACATAATTGGCTGCGCAGCCAATTACCCTCTCAACAAAATTCCGTTCAAGCATGGGGGCTAAAAATCAGCCAACGTATGTGGACGCCTGATGAGATAAAAATATCCGAAGCACAACCTTACGATCGTCCTTATGCGGGTTTTTTAGAGTTTGAGCAACATGCGGCTTTGTATAGCAGTGATGTAGCTCAAAAAAGTTGGTTAGCTCTAGGGGTTATCGGCCCAGCTTCAGGCACAGAACAACTACAAGGCTCCATACATAAAATCATTGGGGCAAGTACGCCCTTAGGCTGGCAACATCAAATTGAAAACACCGCAACCATTCAACTAGCTTATGAGGTTGATTATTTACTCTTAAGAGCCCCTGCCCCTTTTAATAGTCAATGGGAAGTGAGTACCTTTAGTCATAATGCTCTAGGTAATGTACGTAGTGAACTAAATGCAGGTCTCTCTTTACGTTGGGGTACTAACCTTGACCAAACCTTTGGTCGTTTAAGCAGCCACTTTGGCCATGTCGGTAACCTAAATGATAGTTCAAGCCCACAATCCATATTATTTTATACACGGCTTCAAGGTGGTTATCGGTTTAATGATTTAACTATTGACGGCAGCTTGCCTTATGAATCAAACGTTGAATTTAATCCACGACAAGCTAGCGCCTCAACGGGGCTATCCTACTATTTTTCTGGAGGAGCAATTACCTGGAGTTTTAATGTTTACACTAAAGAGTATCTTACTGATAACAAACGTTGGCATGGTTATGGTTTATTACAACTTGCCTGGTCAATATAAATCAACGCTAGATTAATACCATGTCAATTTCATTACACACATTGAGTGTATAATTTAACACATCAATAAATAAGTAATCTTATATATTATTTGTTACAGCATTCTACGTGTAACTAAACCTTTCTATTTAGGAATAAAAATGAAACGAATTTTTCTATTTTTACTAACCAACATTGCCATTATGTTGGTATTAAGTATCACACTGAGATTACTCGGTGTTGATAGTATCTTGGCAGAAAATGGCTCAGATCTTAATATTCAGGCGCTAGTTATTCTTTCGGGTGTTATTGGCTTTGGCGGCTCTTTTATATCCTTGCTTATCTCCAAGTGGATGGCAAAAAGAATGACGGGCGCTGTTGTTATTACTGAGCCCAAAAACAATATTGAAAAATGGCTAATAACCACAGTAGAGAAACAAGCAAAAACGGTAGGTATAAAGATACCCGAAGTTGCCATCTTCCCCTCAGAGCAAATGAATGCTTTTGCTACTGGGGCAAGTAAAAATAATGCTTTGGTCGCAGTGTCTCAAGGATTACTTGATAATATGGCGCAAGGCGAAATTGAAGCCGTATTAGGGCATGAAATGAGCCATATTGCTAATGGCGATATGGTAACACTCACGTTAATTCAAGGAGTGGTTAATACTTTTGTGGTATTTCTCTCTCGTATCGTTGGTCATATTGTTGATCGGGTAATACTTAAAAATGAACGTGGCCATGGCATTGGCTACTTTATCACTGTGCTTATTTCACAAATGGTTCTTTCGATACTAGCGAGCGTTATTGTGATGTATTTCTCTAGAAAACGTGAGTTTATCGCTGATACCGGTGGCGCTGATTTAGCGGGACATCAAAATATGATCAGTGCTTTGAAACGTTTAGCTCAAAAAGAGCCTGAAGCGCTACCTGAGCAATTGGCCGCTTTTGGTATTGGTGAGAAAACTCAGAAAGGCATCAACCACTTATGGGCTTCACATCCGCCGATAGAAGATCGAATTAAAGCACTAGAAAAAAGAGCATTAACACTTAAATAGTATGAAAATAAGCACATAAACCACTGTAATAATTTGTTAAGGTAGTTATAACAACATAAGGAATATCCATACTTTACCGTGCTTTACTTTGTTTAACTATTGCAACACTCTTAATGATACAGAGTACTTCCGTATTTGCCGCTAGAGATGTTACGCAAGTACACTTAGAGCCCGGCACGGGTTTATGGTCATTAGGCATGGGCTTTAGGAATGGCACTTTTCCCTATGTAGGTAAAGATGATATTGATGACTTACTACCTCTCATTACCTACAGTGGTGAAACCTTCTTTATTGACGGTACTCGTACTGGTTTTCATCTTTATCAATCATCAGATTGGTTAATCGGCACCTATGCTGCGTATCGCTTTGCTGGTTTTAATGAAGAGGATGGTATTGAACTTGACGGCATGGACAGAGAAGATGGCGTTGATGGACGCTTTGCCATTACCCGCCGAACTGATTTTGGTAATTTCACCCTAGATTACGGTCATGATATTAGCGGCGCATCGAATGGTTGGGATGTTGATTTACGTTGGGGAAAGTTATTTGTTCATGGCAATTATCGTATCAGACCGTGGATTGGCATCACCTATGAAAATCAAAAACTCAGTAATTATTATTACGGTGTTAATGAGCACGAAGCAACAGCTGATAGAGCTGCCTATCAAACAGAAAGCGCACTAGAAATGCGTTATGGTATTGATATGAGTTATCGCGTGGCTCAGCATCACTACTTTGGCTTTAATATGCAATATTCAGAGCTAGACTCCACCAAAATAAATAGCCCAATTGTTATTGATAATGGCCAGTTTAGTAGCTTTGCGACCTATCGCTATGAGTTTAATGATTATCAAGATAATCCGTACGTGAATGGCAGTATTACTAAAGACTTAACAAAAGGTGAGTGGTATTGGCGCGTAGCTGCCGGTCGTCATACGGAAACTACTTTTAACCAACTCGTGCGTTTTCAAAATATGTTTAAACCTGAAGAGCGTGGAACAGGGTTAGCTAGTGTATTTGTTGGTAAGAAAATAGCGGATAACTTTATGTGGTTACCCCTTGAGGCTTACGTTACAGGTGGTTATGTCAGACGTTTTGAGCAAGGCTTACAAGATAATTTTAATGAGTATGTCTTAGGCTTTAAAGCATACTTTTCTAAGTTCCCTTGGTCGGACTCCGTTAAAACCCGCATTGGTATTGCTGAAGGTGTTTCTTATGCTGCCAAAGTTCCCTTTGTTGAAGGGGAACATGTTGAAGCAAAAAACCGCTCAGCCTCTAAATTTCTCAATTACATAGACTGGAGTATTGATGTCAGTATTGGTGATGTATTTAAAGTGCCAAAGTTAAAGGAATGTTACTTTGGTTGGTCAGTACATCATCGCTCAGGCATATTTGCTAGCTCTGACTTCTTCGGTAATGTCAATGGTGGCAGTAATGTCAACACACTCTACGTACAGTGTCACAATAATGTGCTGGGCAGTTAAGCTGATAGTGATATAATTTGTTGAGCTTAATAACTAATAGAATTATCTATATAATTAGCAAATATCCAATGGCATCAATCAAGTCGCTCACTTTCTTTTTACTTTTACTTCCCTCCTGCTGCATTGCAAATGAGTCAACGACTGCTGAGCGACCTAAAGCCGATTTTCTGCAAAGCAAACTCAATAGCATGATGCAAAATACAGCGTCATGGTTAGATAATATTGGTGACAGTAATACCGACGATGTCAGTGTCACCGATAATGATAATGAGGGGGACAAAAAAAACAATAGCAATGAGGCTGAAATCGCTTCAGCTGATGGCTATTTGCAACTATCTTGGTTACCTCGTACAGGTGATTTAGATGATGTAGATGCCAAATTTAAAGTCTATTTTAATTTACCAGAATGGAACGATAGACTGGCTCTAGTTATTGATAATGATGATGAAGATGAACTCTTACTCGATTATGAAACCGATTACTCCCCTACTGACCAGTCAGGGGTAAACGTTGCTCTTCAATACGTAAAACAATTTAATAATAAATGGCAAATCAAAAACAGGATAGGTGTGAGCCGAAAGCAATTATATCTTCGTAGTGAAATGCAGTTTGAATGGAAAATTGAAAATACAACTTTTAGATTACAACCTCGTCTCGATTATTTCTTACAAGACGGTTGGGGACCGAGCCTCAAAGGTGCTGTTAACTATTCTCTTGAAAAGAGTTACTTTTCTTTATCGGCCAGTTGGCAAAAAATACAAAACGAGTCAAGATCACGTCGAAAAGTGGGTTTCTTCCATATAACAAGTACTGGTCGAGAGCAGTTACTAGTCACAGGTGTGCAATATAATAGAAGTAATAACAAACTTGATATTTCTAATGATAATTACGTTCTATCAACTCGGTATCGTAACCTGCTCTACAAATCCTGGATGTACTTTGAAGTAGAGCCCTTTATTGAGTTTAATCAGTTAAATGACTATCGAAGAGAAGCAGGTATTGCCCTAAATCTCATTAGTTATTATGGCGAGTAAGAAGATTTCTAAGTCTGCTTTATAGCTAAGTCAAAGCTAAAACATGCGCCTTTATCGGGTAGATTAGTCACGTGAATTTTACCCTGATGAAGTTTTAAAATATGTTGACTGATAGCTAAGCCCAATCCAGTACCACCGGTTCCTGCTTTGATATTTGAGCTTTGTACAAACTGTTCAAAAATAGCCTTAAATTCACCTTCCGGTACACCCGGTCCTTGATCCTTAATACTAACTTCAAGGTATGTTTTGCTTTCCTCACCCTCCACATTGTCGATAGGTAACGTTTTATTAATAATACCTATAGTTAATATACCGGCCTCGGGACTAAACTTTACCGCATTAGAGAGTAAATTGATTAATACTTGCAATATCAAATGCTCTTCAGCCCAAACGGTGCTTTCAGTACATTTATTATCAACAATAACTTGGACTTTATTATCCAATATATATGCTTCCATTTCAGACAAGGCGGCCGTTAATATATCCATAAAATCTATATTTCGAGGGGAAAATTCTATTTTACCTGCCATCAATTTTTCAATATCTAATAAGTTATTTATCAATCGGAGTAATCTTTTACCACTTTGATTAATATTACTCGCGTATCGACTTAATTTATCATTTTGAGGGTTTGCTAAAGTCTTATCTAATATTTTTAGCGATAATTTCGAAAAGCTCAATATGGAATGCATAGGTGTACGCAGTTCATGTGAAATATTTGCTAAAAATATAGATTTTGCTTTATTGGCTTTTTCTGCACTTTGTTTTGCTCTATGCATTTCATCATGGGCATCACTCATATCTTGGTGTGCCTTCAATAAAGTATTCATATGAATCGCTCGACTCTTTAGCCAAATAACAAATAAGGCTATTATCACGATAAAATATCCAAAATACGCGAGTGGTGAGTTCCATGGTGCATGACGTACCATTATATCTATTGTACGGATTTTACCGATATCTCCAGTAAACGGAGATTTCGCTTGCACGTTAAAGACATAATTACCCGCATTAAGTTTACCAAATTGTACCGTATTATCTTTTGATAACGGAAAACTCCATTTGTCCTTACCTGCCAGCCAAAACTGATATTGAGTTTCGTCCTGTCGTTCATATTCAAGCGTCGAAAAGTTAAATTTAAGGCCAATGTCATCATGGTTTAACATTAAGCTATCAGTAAAAGGAAGAATATTTTTTCTTCCAAACTTAGGTGATAACAAACTAATATGACTAATAGTTACTTGTGGTATATTTTTATCTTTGTGTTTTAACTCATCAGGTGAAAACAGGGTAAAACCTTTTACCGAGCCGTAAGCAAACACCTTGTCATTTATTTTTGTGTACGCCCCTTCATCAAATTCATTATTTACTAGGCCATCTTTCACTGAATAATGCTCAATAAACATACCATCCATTTTTAAATGATGTATGCCAGAGTGGGAACTAAACCAAATATCACCATCATTATCCATTTGCAGACCATAAATTATATCATTATCAAGCATTTCTGGACTTGTTAACTGGTAAGCCAAGTCAAAACTATCCATGGTAAGGCCAATTAAACTATGCCCGGAGAAGGCCAACCAAAGAATATCGTTTTTATCCACTAGCCAACTTTCGATTTCAAATAAGATTGACTTTTCATCACTTGGTAACTGATAAATGAGTGTCAGCTTTTCAGTGGTTAAATCTATGCCCCATAGTTTGCCCGCGGTTGAAAACAACATCATATTTTGGTTAGGAAGATTGCCTAAGAATCGATGAGTAAATTCGATGTCTATTCCCGTTGCTGTTAAGTCTACCTTATTTAAACTGCCTGCTTTTAAATGGTATTTGTAATAGTGTTTGTTGCTAACAAACCATAAATATCCAGACGTATCAAAGTGAGCACCCGCCATCCAGCTTGTGAGTACTTTTCGGTCCAGATCACTGTTTATTTTTATTGGCATGAGTATCATTTGATGAGTATCAAAATACTTAAGTCCTGTATCAGTAACCAACCATAAGCCATCGTTTTTATCAGGATATATATAGTAAATTGACATTCCATCAATAGCTGGATTTGTATCTTTTGCTACCAAGTAACTTTTGATTTTTCCTTTTGTCAGTGAATATTCATTTAAACCATTTTCTGTACCAATCCACAGCGTATTTTTATTACCTTGTGCCAATGACCAGACTGTATTATTACTGAGTTGTTCGACTTCGTCATTTTGACGATAAATATTGGTAAACTGTTGCGTCGATGGACGCCAATAATAGACCCCCTCAGTAACAGATACCGCCCAAAGGTTACCATTTTTATCCTTAAGCAAATTTTTTATTATATTATTACCGAGTCGGTATTTTGAATGGCTAAATGTCCACAATAACTTAACATCACTATTGTTCGTATCAAAACGAAACAATCCTTCGGACGTTGCTAAATATAATACTTGCTGCTGCTGAACAATGCTCCACACCCCAATTCCGGTTAACGCGTGATTAAACACGGGAGCGGCCCCCATATCATCTAGGTAATTTTCAACTTTATTAATGGCTAAAGAAAAAATTCCCTGATCCGAAGCAAGCCACAAAGTATCATTAGCAACTATTAAGGCTCTGACATTACCACCAGCAACTTGTCCATCTTTACTATCTAAATGAGCGAGTTCTTTTAGTTTTTTATCATGGTAATTGTATAGGTATAACGAAGAGGTGGTGAGAATGTAGAGTATTGATTTATGGATAGTTAGATCTTGAATTTCATCACCTTCTTTCAATATGGGCTCAAAGTCTATTAACTGAGTAAACAGGCTGTCTTGGTCCTTTAGAGAATATATTTTATCTTCACTGGCAAGTAAAATAGCGCCATTATTTTGCTGCGTTATCGCAACACTAAAATGTATTTTGCGCTTTTGGCTTTCACTTTTGGGCCATTTAAAATACTTGAACACCCCTTTACGGGTATTAAATGAATATATGCCCGATGCTTGTGTACCAATCCAAATATTTCCTGATTTGTCACTAAAAAGTTCGATGATATTCTCTCTTTCTAATACATCATTAGGCCCTTTAACTATATAAATATCATAACCATCATAGCGGTTTAAGCCCATTTCAGTCCCTATCCAGATAAAACCATCCACGTCTTGTACTATTTTTGTAACAAAGCCTAAAGAAAGCCCCTCTTCTGTTGAGATTCTCGATAGTTCAACTTGTTTTGCATTGACAAATGAACTGTTAGATACCATCAATAGTATAAATAGAGCCCTGAGGAACCGGAGTTTTATCATTATTTAATTCACTTATGTGAAAGGTTAAGTTGATAAACACTAGATAAAAAAGATTAAAATTTGTTAACTTATATCTTGTAAGAGCAGAATTATTTTATCCAAGTCTGCTTTAATCCCACAACCAATATCTGTTGCTTTATGGGATTTTCCCAAACAATCATCGGCTAATTTCATTATCAATTTTTCTTGATCATCTTCTAAGCCCATGCGGGGTATTTCCCAATCTAGCGATGATTGGAACTCATTAAAAACGGTTAAAATGTCATTTTGCATTTCTTCAAAAGTACGGCTTGTATGACTAGATATCGTTCTAATCTCGTCAATTGTCTCTTGTATATGTTTTTGTTGCTGTTCTTTTAGATTTAACTCGTAAATACGGGTAATACATTTATCGATACCGGTTAAAATGACCGGTAAGGTATCAATTAATCGTCCGTACTTCGCTTCATCATCCTTTGGCATATTTTTAACTAATATTTGCACCCTTTCAGCATTAAATTGTGTACGAGAATCAAAACTAAAAATGCGCTCTTTACTCGCTAACAACTCCATTAATTCACGTTCGATAGGGGTACTGGGGACATTATTAGCCAAACAATGTTCAAAGTTCTCTGTTTTTATTCGAATACAACTACTTAACTCCATACTTTGACTCCATTCAAAGTATTTTGCAGAAAGCTCTTCATAGCCAGTAACTAAGAACATCTCTTCCATTATTCTAATAATTTCACCCAATTCACTGCTAACCGTCATCGCGGAAAAAGCCACCTTATTTGAACTTGCAACTGACGTTCTTAAATCAGACACATCGTCTTGATATGCCAAAGTTCGATTAATTTTTTGCAACAATTCTTCAGGCTCGAACGGTTTAACAAGATAGTCTACTGCCCCAGCTTTATAACCTTCTATTCGATCCTCTGCTTGGCCGTGGGCTGAAACGAAAATAACAGAGGTTTCGTTTTCATCATCTATATCTTTGAGTTTTAGGCAGGTTTGATAACCGTCTAAACCTGGCATATTGACATCCAGTAAAATAATATCAGGTAGTTCTTTACGGCAAATGTTTAGGCACTCCTCGCCACTAACAGCGACTTCGACTAGAGAGAACTCGTCACATAGAAATTCTGTCATTATTTCTCGATTAAACGGTTCATCGTCTACCACTAGGATTCGTTTACTATTATTCATATTTAGGACTCATCTGATTCACTCGGACCATAACTAAATATAGTTCAGAACAAAAAATGTAGGAGCTTAAAAGAGGATTTAATAAATATCATTAATTCGGAAAATGAGCCGTCATTAGCCCAAATAATCACTAAATTCTAGACAAAAAAAAACCGAGACTCGTTAACGTTGCGGTTTCTTTGACGAGGTGAAAAAATACATTGGGAAAGCATAATACAAAATTAGGTCGTTATATAAGAATAAGTTAGGCATGCTATTTTGTCGTATTTCAAATTCGGCTAAGGCTTCGTTTATACCTCTAGAAAAAGCGTCACAGCTTTTATTTATGGTCTGTAAAAACAGACTTTCATATACAGGATTAAGCATTAAATTCAATCCAGAAGCCTGCATTATCTTAGTATCAGGCCAATGACGCCCATTACACAAAGTGATTTGTTTTAAATCGTCTAAAGTGGTGATTCTTGCCAGCTTTTCAAGATTATCTTTATGGGTGAGAAAAACTCTGAAGCCTAAAAGTCCCTTTACCAAAGGAACATCAACAACCGAAAGTTTGTTTGAACGGTCGTCATCAGTTCCAGTCCAATCTATATCTATAAGTCGGCCCGCTTGAAGCTCTTTCAAAGCTCGGCCTTGAACCATTTTTGGCGAGTAAACGATATTTACTTTTTTCCATTTTTTTCATAGGCAAGTCTGATTAAACCTTCCTAATAACCATGATTAGCATCAAAATTTGACTCCGGACCTCTGATCCTAATTGTTTCCTCGGCATTGACATGACAAATAAATAAACCAGTATAGGTGGTGAAGTTACGGGGCCAGTCTAAATCGGCTCTGATTTAGCTTCCATTTCCGACCTTCATAAAGGTTTGGGCAAAGAAGTTAGCCATCAAATGACATTTCTGACCTAACAAAGTTTGTCTATCAATGCTCTGTAGAGTCAAATAACGGTTACCAACTAATTCAAAATGAATCTATACACGCAGAAATCCACTATGCTTATGGAAGTATGACATCCGCTGACCATTCAAGCTCAGTGAATGTACTTAATATCTGAATTTAAGATTCGTTAATTTGTGGCGGCCAGCGACTTGTTCCTGTTTGTGCCATATGATTTATACCCTGTTCAAAAATCTTCTTTCCAACATAGTTAGAACGTTGAGGCCTACTAATCAGGTAACCTTGAATATGCTTCACACCTAAGGTCCTTAACAGCTCAAGTTGATTTTTATGCTCAATACCTTCAGCAACAACTTTTAATTCAAGCTTGAAAGCCATATCCACAATGGAGTGTAATATTTTATTGTATTTAATATTATGTATCGCTTCGGCAACAAAAAGCTGATCAATTTTTAAAACATCTACAGGTAAATTTGCTAAGACTGATAATGAACTAAAACCAGTGCCAAAGTCATCAATAGCAATCATTACGCCATCTGCTCGTAGTTTTTCTAGCTCATCAAACATTTCACTTGATGCTTCAATAAAGCAGCTTTCAGTAATTTCCAACATTAATAAATGTGCCGGCAAGCCCGATTTGGTAAGACTTTCTTTAATCCAATCATACAAAGGTTTATGTTTTAGTTGAATAGGTGAAACGTTAACTGAAACTCGTACCTTTTTCATTCCCGCGTTATACCAAGCAGCCATTTGACGACAAGCTTCGTCAAGGATCCAATCCCCTAAATCGAGTATTAGATTAGAATCTTCTGCAATTGGAATAAATTCAGCGGGTCCAATAGTGCCTTCAACGGGATGGTGCCAGCGTGCTAACGCTTCAAAATAACTAATACCGTAATCATCAATATTAATTACCGGCTGAAAGGTTAAGAAGAAATTAGATGAGTCTATCGCCTTACGCATTTCATCAAGCAAATAATGATAACGGCGCAATTTTACGCCCATTTCAGGGGAGTAAATACGGAAAACACCACGACCTTCCGTTTTAGCACGATACATAGCAACATCGGCCATTTGTATTAAAGCGTAAGGGGTAGCGGCACTATCAGGATATAGAGCAATACCGATACTGGCACTTATCTTGATGGTTTTATTGCCTAAAATAAAATCTCTTTCTAATTCTTGCAATATATCCATTGCTACACTGACTGAGTGTTCCTTATTAGCTAACTCTTTAATAAATAGTGTAAATTCATCGCCACCTAAACGCGATAAGTTGTATTCAAGGGCATTACTATCTTGCTTAAAGCTAAGGTTTTTTCGTCGTACTATTGACCTTAATCGTTCAGCTACTTGGATTAACACCTCGTCGCCAAAGGAGTGACCGTAAGAGTCATTTACTGATTTAAAACCATCAAGATCAATAAAGAGTAAACCACTTTTTGTTCCTGCTTCAGTTGTTAGTGTTAATTGCTTTTTTATATGATCTAAAAAATGATATCGATCAACAAGGTGAGTTAGCTTGTCACAGAAACTGTGTTGCTCTGCCTTAACTTGGTATTCATTGCTAATCTGATGTAAAAAATCTAAAGAGTGATTTAAAGCATTTAGATTCGCTGCGCTTTTATGGACAACACTGCTTAAATTATAACTGCTAATGATACTGTCTACTTTACGACAAAGCGGTGCAATTTCTTTACTCACTTTGTTACGGTAATAAAAGGCATTCATGACAATAGTGGTTAGTGCGATAAGAAATAACGCAGCAAAAGGGATAGCCATATCAATGAATGAGGCGAATAAATGCTCTTCAAACGAGTGTATGTTAACTTGAGTGTGCTTTTGCCCGGAGACAATAAAAATTTCATCTTGATATAAGTAACTTTGCGGTTTTAACAGTACGGTTGTTATTAACTTTTCAAAATTACTTAGGATAACCAGTTCAGATTTATCAACCGTTATAAAGCCATGTTTATTCACTATGCTAGCGTTATTTTTAGCCATTGAAGCTAGCAATAAAACATAGGTTAATAACAAGAATACTGCTATAAAAAGCGTATTTGACTTCCAGTTACCAGTTTGAATCTGTCCCATTACAACACCCTATCAAAATAAAAAATATTTAATCGCAATTGGATTATTATATGAAAAAGAAACGCCATTTCTCCACAAACCACCTGCTTGCCGATCTAAAGAACCTTAGTTATAGTTCACTTTTTTCAAACACCCTTTTATTGCCAGTAGCGGCGATGTTGCGCTAATAGGATTCGGAACTGCCCCCCGTCAACACGTTATATAAAGCCAGAATTATGCGAGCAATAATTCCAAATAATTAAACCTGACTAACGAACAATACCGTTGGAAACCTTAATTATTCCGTCACTCAACTTTTGTAAAAACTCTGCGACTGTAGTGGGTGAAATATCGTTAGTTTCAGAGATAATCTTACGATACATATCGCAATACTTTATTTTTGCTAACTCTAACGATTTAGCAATAAAATTAGCATCCTTACTTAATAATGATAAAGACTGACGAATGGTATCAAGCCTAAACATTGGTGTAACATCTAGCGCGCTAAAAATCACTAAGTGGTGGCTCGTTTCAAGGTATATTGCAGCTGTTAGGTAACAGTGGCCCTGAGTACGAGGGGCTAAAAATGGCGGGTAAGCGCCAATTATATAACTCGCCAATGTTGCAAGTGCGAAATTTTCGCCAACAAGCTGCGTTACCACAACGCAATGGCTCTGATCGACTGCTACGGCTACACCCTTAAGCTGAGCATCGTTGTAATTGAGGTGTTCGACCACATCAGCCAATTGCACAATCGCCTCTAGATATAATGAATTTAGTAATTTTGGCATAGCAAAAGTTCGCGGCTTATTATTAGCTGGGGAAGATGGGCGCATATTCCTTTGCTTGATTTTGTTCGACAGCTCAACTAATGGTTCGAGTAACCGCTGACTAACCCGTTTGAGTAACGTTTTCTGAACGATATTTTCACGAATATTTTGAGGCTCTATTGTCGTTAGATCATGCAATGTTGGCACACCGATGCTTAATCGGCTTGGCTGCGCCAACTCGGACTGATTGGCGTAATGGACTTCCAGTAAACGATTGATTGCCGGTGAATACTTTCTCTGGTGTAATTTTTCTAGCTTAACAACCGTTGAATATTTTGGCGGCAGATTATCGATTATAAACTGCTTTAAAATAGCCGATAAAAGCTCAGTGTTTTTATCGTTTACAATCACATTGAGCGCAAACTGACCGTTCTTGTTGAGGTTTAGTTGCGGTGGTGTCAACTCGGCATTTATCGGTAATAACAAACCTGAAAGTCTTGAGTAATGACTTTCAAAATAATCAAAGTAAGTAGGGCTTAGCCACCATCGTGCCAGCAACTTCCCCCGTTCAAATTCGAGTGGAAATTGCTGCTGCATTGGGCGGTAATTATGCTGTGCTTCGACGACTGTCTCACCATCATTATCAAAAATAATCGGTTCTAATAATGTAGAAACCAGCGAGGTACTGACGTTAGCTGTCACTAGGCTGATCGTTGTTGGCTGGTAATGCTGGGCATGATATTTTTTTATATCATCCGTTGTTAACTTGGAGATGAATCGGCTATCACCACCGTATTGGTGAGTTCGCTCTGATGAAGTATCACTTTTATCTATCTGGGATTGACGTTGGGCTATATCATCAAGTGTCGAGCCAGATAATTCTCGAAAGATCACACCGCAATTAGCACCATCATGGATCTCATTTGTTAAGTCGCTGTCGCAAAACAATGGCTTTAGAAGACCACTGAGCAAATAACGTAAACCAAGTTCAAACGTATCTTGGCACTGACTTTGACAATGAAAATAAGTCACTCTTGAGCAGGTAGAGGCGTTTATCGTTAAGTCGGTGAGTGAGGTAAGTTGGAATAATGTCGATGTATCGTTAAAGGCTTTACTACGCCGGAAGACGAAGTGCTCTACCGCATGACCGACACCACTGTCATCAACCGCAGGTGTATTCACAATAAACAGTGCGCAATATCCATCATTATTAACGATATTGCGCTGCTTTAAACCGCATTGGTGAATAAAGTAAGATGAGTCAGCGTCCATTGAACTGGGCTGCTCGATCATAGTTTTATTCGCGCTATTTCTTGCGGATCATTTTCCCGCATGATTAACGGCGCTGAAGGTGTTTTAGCGTTGATTATCGCCTGTTCAATAAGGTGATGATCAGGAGACTTGCTACACACAGGATCGGTTTTATGCATATCACCAGTTAACATGAACGCCTGACAGCGACAGCCGCCAAAATCTTTTTCTTTTTCATCGCAACTTTGGCAAGGCTGCGGCATCCAACTGTCGCCGCGAAAATAATCAAAGGAAAAATCTTTCCCCCAAATATCACCAATCGATTTATCTTTTACGTTGGGAAATTTGAGCGGCAGCATCTTGGCACTATGACAAGGCAAGGCACTACCATCGGGCGTAACCGTTAAGAATGTAGAACCCCATCCGTTCATACATGCCTTGGGCCGTTGCTCATAATAATCAGGCGTGACAAACATAAATTGTGGGCCCTTACCTTGCTGTAGTTGACGAAATTCGTTAACGATGCGCTCGGCTTCTACTAGCTCTGCCTGTGTTGGCAGTAAATGATCACGGTTGTGATAGGCCCAGCCATAATACTGCGCGGTGGCCAGTTCAACATAGTCTGCTTCAAGTTCACAGCTTAAGCGCAATATATCGGCCATCTGGCTAATATTTTGTTTTGAAATGACAAAATTTAACACCATAGGGTAACCCTGCGCTTTTACCGCTTGGGCCATCTTAAATTTTTGCTGATAAGCGTTACCACGACCGGCAATTGCATCGTTAACAACAGGGTCTGCGCCTTGAAAACTGATCTGGATATGATCCAGACCGGCTTGTTTTAGCTTAGCAATTCGTTTTTCAGTTAAACCGATGCCAGAGGTGATAAGGTTAGTATAAAACCCTAGCTCTCTGCCGTGTTTAACCATAGTCTCCAGATCTTTTCGTAATAGCGGTTCACCACCAGAAAAACCAAGTTGCACAGCTCCCATAGCGCGTGCTTCGGTCAATACTTTTAGCCATTGCTCAGTACTAAGCTCATCTTTTTTATTGCCCAGAGTCGTCGGATTCGAACAATAGGGGCAATGCAGCGGGCAATCATAGGTTAATTCAGCGAGCAGCCACAAAGGTGGCCCAACGCCTTCTTGTGTTTGAGTCAACTTATTACTCGCCATAGTAGACCCACTTTTTTTCAACCGCTGTGATTAAAAATTCAGTCACATCGTCAGTTAAATCGCCAGCTTGTGAAAATTTTTCGCCAAGAAGTTTTACGATCTGCTGCACGCTGTTTTTGCCGTCGATGAGTTTGAGGATCTCACTGGCACTATCATTTAATTTAACCATACCTTCAGGAAATAACAGTACATGACAGTTTTGTGCTGGCTCATATTGAAATCGAAACATCGAATTAAGGCTTGGGATCATTGTCTGTTCACTCATTTAAAAAACCCCTTTATGGTAAATAGGATTATCGACCAGCCCTTGATAAGGAGCGCGGTCTTGTTGATAGGCTAATGACATAGAGTCGAGCATGCTCCACAGGATGTCGAGCTTAAATTGTAAAATGTTCAGGCCATGTTCTTGCTGTTCGCGCGTGGTAAAGTGATCTAAGGTTATTTCCAAGCCATGACTGACGTCACGCCGAGCTTGTGACAACCGCATCTGGAAATAGCTCAGCCCTGCACTTTTAATCCATGGATAATTTTTGGGCCAACTATCGAGACGACTTTGATGGATCTCAGGCGCAAACATCTCGGTTAATGATGAACACGCAGCTTCCTGCCAGCTGGCTTTTCGCGCAAAATTAACATAGGCATCAACGGCAAACCTAACGCCTGGCAAGACATATTTTTCGTCTAGCAAGTCTTGTCGATCTAGGCCTACCGCTTCGCCGAGCTTGAGCCATGCTTCAATACCGCCTAACGTGTCATCTCCGACACAACCATCGTGATCGAGTAGGCGCTGGACCCATAGGCGTCGAACTTTCATATCTCGGCAATTGGCCAAGATGGCAGCATCTTTAATTGGAATATTTAGTTGGTAGTAAAATCGATTAGCAACCCAACCCCTTATCTGTTCGACTCCGCATTCGCCTTCGTGCATAGCCACATGGAAGGGATGGTAAATGTGATAGAATTGTCCTTTCTCTCGAAGTTTTTTTTCGAACTCTGCTCTAGTCCATGGTTGCATATTGTCTGTTCCTACTCTTTATTGCTAGATCGTTATTTCCATGCCATCGGTTGCAATCTCGACGCCATTGTCGAGTACAAACTGATGCTGGCACGATTCTTCGTTCAATATCGGATTGGTATTATTGATGTGAATGAGTATCTTACGCTCGATGTTAAATCGATTAAGCAGGGCTACGCTACCAAACTCGCCATTAACCGGCAGATGTCCCATCTCAGAACCAAGTTTACTGCCAACACCTTGCGCGATCATTTCATCGTCGAGCCACAATGTACCATCCATAAGCACGCATGTTGCCTTGCTCAGCATCTCATCCACCAGCGGATTAGTTTGCACAATACCCGGCAGGTAGAACAAGTATTTCCCGCTGCTTTTGTCGACGATTTTAAGGCCGATGTTGTTACCCGCAACGACTTTATCGCGATAGCGAGAATACGGCGGTGCGTTTGATTCGAGTACCACAGGATAAAATTCAATACCTGCAACACCATCAACGGTAAACGATTGTTGATGATCGGTACCTATTTGTTGGTATTTAAGACCACCACGCCAATGAGTCAGCATGTTAAATAATGGAAAAGCTTCTAATAGATCTTCATGAACCACGTCAGTGCAGTAGATATCAAGCGGCAGGCCTTCCCTTAAAGTCAGTAGGCCGGTGGTATGGTCGACTTGACTGTCAGTGAGAATTGCACCGCGAATATTGGTGCCACGAGCCCCTTCTTCAGGCCAGAGTTGCGGTGATTGATTGATTTGTTGGCGTATATCCGGAGACGCATTAATCAGTACCCAATTTTTACCATCTGGGCTAACGGCTATTGATGATTGAGTTCTAGCGGTTGCTTTAATAGTGCCTTGTCGCAGCCCTTTGCAGTTAGCACAATGGCAATTCCATTGTGGAAAACCACCTCCAGCGGCTGAGCCTAGTATGAGTATTTGCATAAGTACCTACAAAATAAAATGTTGTCGTTAAGTATTGCTCTATCCCTTCGCTAACTAGCTACAGTTAACGAAAGTTAGTAGCTTAATCGGACAGCCTTAACATCTTTATCAGTGACGAGATATAAGGCTAATTGTGCTAACGGTTACTGATATAAAGTGTTACTTCAAAACCTAAACGTATTTCTTCAAAATTTGGTTTAGTCCACATAGTAGTCTCCTCGTTTGCTGTTATTAAGCATTGCTTGTCGTTAAGAATTATCAGGCGCAGTTTTAACGATTGCTGATATAAAGTGTTACTTCAAAACCTAAACGTATTTCTTCAAAATTGGGTTTAGTCCACATATTAACCTCCTGCATGTTGTCATTAATTATTATCATAGAAAAAAGATAACATCTATGATAATTAGTTTATTGAGACTGCTAAGCCCAACCTGTAATGATGAGTCAGCAGTGATTTTTATCATTAATCGCTATTTAGGGCGTATTGCGTCTGCCGTACCCTGAATAAACGCTTTAATTTTCTCTACATCGGCTTTAGTTAGCTTACCGGTGAAATCAGGCATGCCACGCTCCATGTAAGGACCTTTAAAGACAACCTTATCTAAGTTTGTGATGTTATGTTCACTTACGTAGCCTAGATTTGGAATAACACCGCCTCTATCAACCCCAGGTACTCCATGACAGAACACGCAGTTACTGACATATAAAGCTGTACCTTCTGCAACATCTTCTGGCTTGTATTTGACGCCCTCAATGAGATTATCCATTTGGTAATCGACAAATGCAGGATTTTTAGCCTTTGCGCCCAACTTAAACGTATAAACAGTACCTGGAGTATCCATTTCAGTGGCACGGTGCATCAGGCCGAATACACCTCCCCAGCCGGCGGCGATAGATATATATTGTTCACCGTCTAATTCATAAGTAATGGGGGCTGCAATAACGCCAGTACCCATCGGTGTCTGCCATAACAACTCACCCGTATTCGCATGGAAAGCCATTAGCCGACCATCAGCAGTACCTTGGAAAACCAAATCACCAGCGGTAACTAAAGTACCGCCATTCCATGGTGCTACATGCTCATAACGCCAAGCTTCTTTTTGTTTGACCGGATCCCAAGCAAGTAAGCGGCCAAATGGTTTGCTAGTAGGTGGCCTAGGGTTAAGTAGTATGCCGGTATTCCAGCCCATTCCGCTCATTGGCTGTCCAGGCTTATTACTACCTTGCTTAGACCAGTTAGGGTCTTCTGACATTGCTATTGGAACATTTTGAGCGGGGAAATAAGCTAATCCAGTTTTCGGACTGAACGACATAGAGTGCCAGTTATGTCCACCAAAAGGACCTGGTACGATATCATATGGATTTGTTGCATCCCGAACGGCATCAGTGATCATCGGTCGACCATTTTTGTCATAGCCGGTAGCCCAATTAACATCAACGAAATTTTCGGCAGAAATAAACTCACCTGTAACTCGATCAATGACAAAGAAGAAGCCATTTTTAGGTGCATGCAGTAATACCTGACGAACCTTGCCATCAAGTTTTAGATCTGTAAGCACCATATCCTGAGTAGAGGTATAGTCCCAGCTGTCCCCAGGTGTTTCTTGATAATGCCAAACATACTCGCCGGTTTCAGGATTGAGCGCTACCACAGAGCCAGTATATAAGTTATCACCGCCGCCGGGGCTGCGTTTAAGGAATGACCATGGAGAGGGGTTACCCACGCCGATATACATAAGGTTTAACTCTGGGTCAAAGACCATGCTATTCCACACGGTACCGCCTCCGCCAGCTTCCCAGTATTTAGCTGATGGATCCCAGGTTTTAGCGGCTTGTTTCATTGCGTCATTTTCAAACGGTTTTGACGGATCGCCTGGCACGGTATACCAGCGCCATTCTTCCTTACCCGTTTTTGCATCATAGGCAGTAATGTAGCCTCTTACGCCAAACTCTGCACCACCATTACCAATAATGACCTTGCCACGAAAGACCCTTGGCGCGCCAGTGATAGTATAAGCTCGGTCACTGTCGGTAACTGTATTTTGCTCCCAAACCAGCTTTCCTGTTTTGGCGTTTATAGCAAGTAAACGACCATCTAATGAACCAACAAATACATTACCTTCATGAACAGCAACACCACGATTGACCACATCACAACATGATTTTCCTGCAGTCTCACGAGGCACTTTTGGATCGTAGGTCCAAATCTTTTTACCTGTTTTCGCATCCATTGCATGCACGACACTCCAAGAGGCACTGACATACATAACGCCATTTACCACAATTGGGGTGGCCTCTATCCCACGGGAGGATTCAAGATCGTAAGACCAAGCTAGGCCAAGTTTATTTACATTCTTCGCGGATACTTGCTTTAAAGGGCTGAATCTGGAGCCACTGTAATCAAAGCCATGCTCTGGCCAGTCTTTACCCGATTCCATATTTTTAATGATATGTTTTTCATTTACTTGCGTATTTTCAAAAGCGAAAACTGTTGTAGAAATTGACGACGCACAAACTATTGCGCCAATTAACATATGTTGTCTCAGTTTATTACTTAACATGACTTTTACCTTTTGATGGTTGTCTGTTGAGAGTTAAAATAAAATGCCTTCTATTCTAGAAGGATAGCTATTGAGTGTTAAAATACTTTCAAAACTCGAAGGTTTAGTCGATTATCTTCACTAAAACCATTTTCTACAGCTAAGTCACGTCCATAAGTAGCCGCAAGCTGTATGGAAGGTGTAATAAAGTAGGTAGTACCTATACTCATTTTACTAACCTCAGCAGCATCATTCATTTTGGTGCCATCGACTTTTGTTTCACCGCCAAAAGTTTGCGACAAACCTACTCTAAAGTCCCAAGTTGGGCTCATTTTGTAGCGAAGAAAAGCCTGTAGTTGAAAAGATGCTTCCTGCTCCATCGTGGCTTTGCTTGCGCCGAACTCATCATTTTCACCGTACAACATTACATCGGCGACAAAATCAAATGAGATGTCTTCAGTTAAGTTGGTGATATATCCTGCTTGTAAAACAAATTTGTAACGATTCTCACCAAGATTAAGACCCTTTTCATTATCATAGGTACCTGTCGGTAAATATATATAAGGCGTAATACCGAAATAGGTGTTGTCTTTAGGTTTATTCACTAACCAAACTGTTGCAGCAAGGATCAGATCGCCGACACCACTCTCTTCTCCTAAAGCAGCAATATCTTTACTGGCATCTAGCGTGCCAAATGGTAGTAAAAATTGAGGGTCAACAATATATCCCCCTAGCTCCATAAAATGAACACCACGAAGTATGCCCACATCCGAGGCAAGACTAAAGTCACCATCAACCTCGTTACCACCAGCATACAACTCATCGCGTGAAGCCGTTTGATAGTAGGCAAGCGCTAAGTTAGTACCTGCTGGCAAAGCCGTGTAATCACCCGCATCGACATCGACGGCTAAGGCAGAGTGACTAAGCATAGTGGCTAAAACCAAGGAGCTTAACTGTAAAATACGAGATTTTCTCTTCTTAGAAAGAGAACCGCAAACCTTTGTTCTTGTTGTATTATTTATCATTTTATTGACCCTTACTTCTATTGTAATAATTAAATTTCGGTTTTGTCGTATTAAACGACAAAACCAAGTTTACATAAGGTCTACGCCTTATTAATGTTAATGATTTTACAAGCAGTAAATTCTTTAACTCCTTCCTTGCCCCATTCAGCACCTATACCAGATTCTTTAGCTGGTGCCATATGTATTTGAGGTCCAAAAGCACAATGTTGATTGATCCACACTGTGCCTGTTTCTAACTGAGTAGCCACTTGAACAGCTCTATCAAGATTAGATGACCATACAGAACCACCTAAGCCCATTTTGCTGTTATTTGCATTGGCTAATACTTGGTCTAAATCAGAATATTTTATAATTGGCAGTACCGGACCAAAGGGTTCTTCATCGACTAAGCTACAACCATCTTTCAAATCTTTAATAACGGTTAATGGAATAACATAACCAGGCTGATGTGGTGCATCCCCGCCAGCTATCACGGTACCTTGAGCTTTACCTGCGGCTATATAAGATAAAACTTTTTCGTATTGCGCCTTGTTCTGCACAGGTCCAAATTGAACCCCTTCTTCCATGCCATTACCAACAACAGCGCCTTTTGCTAAGGTAGTTATTTCATCACATAATTCGTCATATACTGATTCGTGTACATATAAGCGTTTAAGGGCTATACAGACTTGACCACTATTGATAAATGCACTAAAAAAGATACCCGGTGCAATTGTTTTTGGATCGGCATCATCAAGCACAATTGCGGCATCATTACCACCAAGCTCTAACGTTATACGTTTCATGGTATCAGCGGCATTTTTCATGATAGCTTTACCCGTTGGGGTAGAGCCGGTAAATGAAATCTTGGCAATATCAGGGTGAGATGTGAGCACAGGACCTAAATCATTATTATCAACAATAATACTGACTAAACCTTTTGGCACTATGTCGGCAATAATCTGTCCCAACAAAAGTGATGAAACTGGCGTTGTTGGCGCAGGTTTTAAAATAATGGCATTACCTGTTACCAACGCTGGAGATAATTTATAAACAGCAATCAATAAGGGGAAATTCCAAGGAATAATCGCAGCAACAACGCCAAGTGGGATTCGATGTTCTTCCACTCGAGCAGTTTCAGTTTCTTCTAACACGGTAACGGGAAATTCATGTGACGCTAATGAACGACAAAAAGCTTCCGCAAATTGCACTTCCATGCGAGAAAATTCTAATACCTTGCCTTGTTCTAACGTTATAGCCTTGGCTAGCTCTTCAGCATTTTCAGCGATTGCATCAGCAATTTTATTAACAACAACTCTTCGCTTTGCTTCAACTACATTCCCCCACAATTTTTGAGAACTTTTTGCAGCTTCGATAGCCTCAAGCACATCTTCCATGTTTGCTCTAGGTACAGTCGCGAAAACTTCTTCCGTGGCAGGGTTAATGACTGCTAAAGTTGAGCTCCTTTCCACGAGTTCACCTGCTATTAACATTTTGTAATTTGACAATTTATCTTCTCCTATTTGGGATATCGCAAACTAAATTTTAAAAAATGGTTCTCGATTGACTATGTAATAAATCTGCATGTTTACAGATGGGCTAAGTTCAATCTATACACTTTAATAAACTCGAACTATCCATTTCCCGAACAAATTAATATTATTAATATTTAATTTTTCACAGGCACAATTACAGATAAGAACTTATGTAGTAGTTTGATTTATATATTGAATAACAAGTATTAATGAAATTACTCAACTTAGAATGAATAAAATAATTAAGGCAGGAGTAAAAAATATTTAGACAAATTATAAGACAGAAATATTAAGGTAAATATTTTTCCTGGGAGCAGTGGTTAAAATAAATAATGATTATTTAACCTAAATTCTGGTTAATGATTACTTGATGTTTAACTAAAAACATCAAGTTAGATTGTAAGAATAATATTTAAGAGGTTAAGAAGCGATATACGCTATCAATGTTTAAATTTATTCAATTATCAAGGCAAAACGTTTATCAATAACGGGTTATTTATCGACGTTTTAACGCTGAGAATCAGATTAAAAAGGGATTATTGAGCAAGTGTTGCTTACCCTGAGTTAAGGTTATTTAGTATGGGAGGGCAATTCGCCAAAAGTATCGCGGTAAATACCTGAAAAACGCCCAAGGTGGCTAAAGCCCCACTTCATTGCGATATCCGTTACACTGAGCTTGCCTACACGAATGTCCCGGCGTGCGCAGTGTAAACGCATAAATTTAAAGTATTTAATTGGTGAAACCCCATATCTACGCGCAAAAGAATATTCTAGTACTCGCTCCGAAACACCTAAATGTGCAGCAATTTCGGGTATTTTGGGTAGTTCATCAAGATCATCAAGGCAATGCTCAACAAGATGTATTGCTTTAGTAACAACATCTTCAATACAATTTTTATTGTCATCTGGTCCTTTATAATAAAGCGCACGAACCGCAGGTGCGCATAAGGAAGAAAACAATTCGACATTCATTTTTCCTTGTAAAAATGCCGAGTTTATTTTATCTGCAAAACCACTTGTTGCGTGTTTAGGCAATACATCTATACCTGTTAGATGGTTGTTCTCTATGTCTTCTAAGTAAGAAAAATTAAGATTCGATTCCAATTCGACTACTGCAACATCAAACTTACCATGACAGACTAACTCCAACTCAATACCGGGCCTTAATACAAAGAGGTCACCCGCTACTAGTTCTCTCCCCTGAAACAGAGACACATCACTGCCAGGCAAGACTGCGGCAAATCTTATTAAATTATCTGGAGTGACAAAACACTTACTCATTTTTCGATTAGTATGTTTGCGGAATATATTGTTACCATCAGACATATCTAAAGAACAGACTTTTGCTTCAAATGAACCCGTTTCAAGTTGAGTGTACTGTTGCTCCCAACCACCAAGCATTACCGACTGGTCGTCAATATCAGTAGATCTAATATCTACCGCTAAATTACTTTGCTCTGTAAACATATAAAGTTTCCTCACAATGAATAGGCTTTAATTATTATAGTTTTAGCAGCCCATAGTTAATATTAGCAGTAAACATTTATTTCTACTATCCGTTTTCCGAAACCTCCTACACTTCTAAGCTTGCGACCATATTTTCTCTCATTTTAAACTTTTGAACCTTACCGGTAACTGTCATAGGGTAATGATCAACAAACTTAATATGTTGTGGTACTTTAAAGTGCGCTACCTTGCCATCACAATATGCCTTTATGTCTGAAACTTCCATTGACTCGTTACTTTGTACTTTTATCCATGCGCATAATGCCTCTCCCATGATTTTGTCAGGAATACCAAATACTTGTACATCCTGAATTTTAGGATGAGTGAATAAAAATTCCTCGACCTCCCGAGGGTATATATTTTCGCCTCCTCGAATGACCATATCTTTAGTTCGCCCCACGACACGTACGTAGCCTTCTTCATCCATAATGCCAATGTCTCCCGAATGTAACCACCCTGCTTCATCAATGGTTTCTTTGGTTTTCTCTTCATCATTCCAATAGCCCCGCATCACTGAATAACCACGGGTACAGATTTCACCTTTTTCACCAATAGTGACCACTTTACCTTCATTGTCAGCCACTTTAACTTCAATTCGTGGCACTACGCGGCCAACCGTTTCAATACGTTGAACAACGGAATCATCTGGCCGGGTAATGTGATTTAATGGACTTACCTCTGTTTGTCCATAACCGATGAGAATATGTTTCATATGCATATCCTGCATGACACGTTTCATTACTTCTTCCGGGCAGCTTGCACCTGCCATAATTCCTGTACGTAAACTAGACAGGTTGTATTCTGAGAAGTTGGCTAATTCAAGTTCATTAATAAACATGGTCGGTACTCCATGTAAACCGGTACACCCATACTCCTCGATGGTTTTCAATGCTTGCATGGGATCAAAAGCGGCACTAGGAAAAATAGCGGTAGCCCCTGTAGTTACACAAAGTAAAGTACCTAATACCATGCCAAAACAGTGGTATAAAGGAACCGGAATACAAAGCTTATCCGTTTCATCAAATCGCATCGCTTTGGCCGATAAATAGGCATTATTTACAATATTACAATGGGTTAACGTTGCCCCTTTTGGCGTACCTGTAGTCCCACTGGTAAACTGAATATTAATCGCATCATCAGGCAGCAGGATGTTTTTGAGCTTTGCCAATTCATCATAGTTTTCTTCAGAGCCTCTGATACAAACATCATCAAAATTTAACATTCCTGGTGTTTGCTCGCGCCCCATACGAATAATCATTTCTAATTGAGGTAAAGCGGTTAACTGTAAAGACTCAGGATTTTGAGAGGATAACTCCGGCGAAACCTCCTGTAACATCTGTACATATTTGCTAGACTTAAAGCTTTCCGCGGTAATAATAGCCTTACAGTCAACTTTATTTAATGCATACTCTAATTCATAAGTGCGGTATGCTGGATTAATACAAACCATAATGGCACCAATTTTCGCGGTAGCGAATTGTGTTAAACACCACTCAACACTATTAGGCCCCCATATACCAACTCGATCTCCTTTAGAAATACCTAAATTGAGCAGTCCTGCCGCTAAACGATTTACTTCATGTTGAAATTTTTTATAAGTCCAATGAATATTTTGATAGGGTATGATTAAGGCATCATTATCAGGAAAACGGTCGACAATATTGTCAAAGTAATTACCTATCGTTTCATATATAAGCTGCTCATCAGCATCACCGCATACATAACTTCTCTTCAACATACTCATCTCACAACCTCTATAGTTTAATTGTTTCAGTTCACTTAAATTAAATTTATCTGGTTAAGCCAAGTAGAGCTATCCAATTTCCGAATGGGTGTTTTTTTAATCATCTCTATGTTTCATAATTACAATTAATTCACTACAATTTCGGAAAAAAAATGAGATTTAACGATAGGGTCGGACACGAGCTGACAACTCTAAATGGAGTAATGGGCTTATTCCTAAGTGTTGGACTTTTAGCCCACAGCTTTTTTACCCACAGTCTCTATATGGTGGCGTTAAGTTTATCTAGTAGCGATAAAAACATTTATACGGCTATGATATTAATTCGCCTTGAAACCAACTCTAAAACAACCCCAATGTTTTCCTTGCACATAAATTGGCACTGCAAGATCGTGCATAATTTCACCGGTATCACGTCTATTAGTTTGCAATAAAAATTTGTCCGTGTGCTGAGAACAACGCATGCTTGTGGCATCACTAAACTTCCGCTTGGTTCGACTTTGCATCATGTCTATTTCATGGTTTCCCGTCAGAGGTTTAGAAAAACATTTGTTATGAGTTGGTAAATAGCCGTTAAAATCAACGGCAGCAGCATAAATCATCTCGGTAAAGTTTCGTAATAATGGCTCTTGGATGGAAGGCAAGTATTGATCAGTAAATTTATCAAAATTCGTAGTGAATTTTGGTGGTTGTGTATCGCCGAGCGGTATGTAGTTAGAGTCAAATAATTGTCGTGGTGAAATTTTATGGTTAGTAATACTTTGTTCAAATAATTCGGCAATTTGTGTTGCGGCTAACTCTGCTTGGTGACACATTCGATTAATTAACGTATCGCCTTCAAATTCCGCTAGGTGAACAAAAATGGATTCGGTACCACTGGATAGTGTTTCTGCCTGCTTCGATACTGTGTCTGTTTCTTTACTTTTATCAAGAAGAAAGTCATGTAGATTGACCACTGAAGATGATATTTCAGCAGCCGCTAAATCTTGCTCTTGCAATGCCTGACTAATGTGATCACTGGCGGCTGATGAATCAGCCATTAGCTGGTCAATGTTAGCGAATGATTGTGTTAGGCCTGTCATGATGTTAACGACACTATCTGTTTGTTGCACTATTGTGCTCATTACCGTTGTTGTTTCATTGGTCTCATTACTTATTTCCATCAACATTTCGCCAATTTTTTTAGTGGCATCGGCGGTTTTCGCTGCTAAAGCTCTTACTTCATCGGCGACCACAGCAAAACCTCGGCCTTGTTCGCCAGCTCTCGCTGCCTCAATCGCAGCATTTAAAGCTAATAAGTTGGTTTGTGAAGAGATATCGTCAATTACATCCGTGATACTTTGAATTTCAGATGCTTTCTTCTCGAGTAATTTTATTTTTTCAGCAGCATTATGCACTGATTCATTGAGTTGATTAACGACAGTTATATTCTCACCCAATTGTTGTGAACTCGCGGTACTAGCACGCATTGCTTGGCTGGCTTGTTGTGAGGCTATAACAGAGCTGTCGTTTATTTGTTTGCTATTAACTGACATTTGCTCAGCCGCGGTAGCAAGGCGATCGACATCGTCACTAGAATTGTCAATGGATTTACTTAATTGCGCTAAAAAGAAACTTACTTCCGCTGAGTTTATTGCCAATTCACTGGCCTTGACGCCAATCTCTTCACCGATTTTTGTAAACCGATTAATCGCTTGCTCTTCTGGCTCGCTTGCTAAGCTAACTTGGTTTTGTTTCCCGATAAAAGAAATTAATAAGAAGATTAGTATTGCGATGCCGATAGCAGTTTGTAAAGAAGAGTTAAAAAATTTAGTGCCCAAATAATGAAAAATAGAGATGATTATTGCACTAATCAATGCATAAAATATGACAGGAGTTGTTTGATTATTCATACTATTTACCTTGTTAACTATATAGCTTTTTAGAACTCCGTTATTAGAATACGAGGGTAGTGAAATACTACAATAGCATTTTCGAATAACGGTGCGAGTGTGTGTGAAAGAATCAACTTACCGATATTAAATGCTTACTGTTTAATTATTTCATCTCACGTAAATTAAACTTATCTGGTTAAAGCTAGCCGAGCTATCCAATTTCCGAATGGAGATTTGATATTTGATATTTGATATTTGATATTTGATATTTGAGAATTCATCTTCATGTTTTAAATATTACAATGAGTGCATTCGAATTTCGGAAAAACTGAGGAATTTGATGTTAACCGCTAGGGTCTGTTTTATTGAAGGTGTTATTAATTGCTTAAGCCATCTTCTTGTGTCTGTGATAAGGCTACTTAAACATCATGAACTTACGCTAACAGATAGGTAAACTTATTGGTTGCTTTAACTAAGGCATCAATGATTTGGGGTTCATTAGCCACATGTCCCGCCATTTCAACTATGGTTAACTCGGCTTGGGGCCAATGCGTTTTTAATTGCCATGCCTGCTCGAGTGGGCACACCATATCATAGCGACCATGAATTATTTTTGTTGGTATATGTCGGATAATATCTATGTTTTCAAGTAAAGGCTCTTTAGCAATGAAACATTGATTCATTGAATAATAAAGTTGAATGATTGACGGTATTTTAGCATTTTCATTTATTGTACCTTCAACAAAGGCTAACGGCTCTTGCAAACTGATAAGGTGTGCTTCCCAGCGTTGCAGATTATTATAAGCCGTCATTGCTAAGTTATTATCAGCACTGATAAGTTGTTGATAAAAAAAAGCTAAAGGCTTTTCTTGCTGAGCTAAAGGTAGGTTTTTAACCAATTGATGCCAAGCATCAGGAAAAATCTTAGCAGCACCATTGGCACTATAGACCCAGTCTATATCCTGCTCTCGGGCTAAAAACACTCCTCGTAAGATTAAAGCTGAGACATATTCTGGAAAATGTTGAGCATAATATAATCCGAGTGTAGCCCCCCATGAACCGCCAAAAACAAGCCACTTTTCAATGCCAATATGTTGTCGTATGACTTCCATATCTTGAATAAGGTCAAACGTGGTGTTTTGTTTTAAAGCGCCATAAGGACGAGAACGGCCACAACCTCGTTGATCAAATAAAATGATGTGGTAAAGCTGTGGATCAAAATAACACCGGTGCAATGGTCGGCAACCAGAGCCCGGCCCGCCATGTAAAAATACAACGGGTATTCCTAAAGGATTTCCACATTGCTCGACATAAATGTGATGAGTTATTTCATCATCTTTATTTGCCAGCACGTTATTAGTTATGGTTAAGTGATAATGGCTAAAAGGTTCAATGTCTGGGTATAGTGCTAGCATTATATTTACTACTTATCTTTGGACTCCATTTAAGGCTAAAACAAAACAACATATGAAGTCCAGAACAAAAAAGGACAAGTACGATTTTTTCCAAACTTTTGAAATTAGTAGGGTAAATACCAAGCACTCAATTCCGATATAATCAGAAATATTCCCCCTAATATTAATAAGCACCAAATAAAGTACTTAAATATTTTAGGGGTACACCTTCACCACGTTATAGCGTTGCAGAGATTCACCAATCAAGATTTAGCAGTCTAATCAAGCCAAGGTGAAAAGCACAAGTTATTTAGATTCCATGCGAATAGCACCATCAAGGCGGATCACTTCACCATTAAGGTAGCTGTTATTGATAATATGTACCGCTAACGAGGCATACTCTTCAGGGTTACCAAAACGCTTAGGACTTTGCACCATTTGAATTAAGGGTTCACGTACAGCATCACTCATCTGCTTCATCATCGGCGTATCAAAAATGCCTGGCGCTATAGTCATTACGCGAATGCCTAGTTTAGCCAAATCTCGGGCAATCGGCAGAGTCATGCCCGCTACCCCGGCTTTACTGGCGCTATAAGCAGCTTGGCCCATCTGGCCGTCAAATGCAGCGACAGAGGCAGTGTTGATGATCACCCCTCGCTCGCCATCGTCTTCAGGTTCATTTTTAGCCATCTGCTCAGCAGCCAAACGTAACACATTGAAGGTACCAATTAGATTGATGCTAATGACCTGGATAAATTTTTCCAGGGCTAGAGCGCCATTGCGTCCAACTGTTTTTCCGCCCGGCGCTATACCAGCACAACTAATACAAACGTGGATAGTACCGAAAGTCTCAACCGCTAGCGCTATTCCTGCTTCGACCGAGCTAACATCTGTAACATCAACTTTAGCAAAAATTGCTTGCCCTTTAAGTTCATCAACTAGCGCATGGCCAGCTTTTTCATTCAAGTCAAAGGCAACAATCTTAGCTCCCTGTTTGGCCAATTTTTGACAAGTGACTAGGCCCAGTCCAGATGCGCCACCGGTAACAACTACCACTTTATTCTTTAAATTCATGTTAAATCCTCATTATTTAAAACGGGTGTTTATACTTTTTACTATTACCAAGACATTGATACTTTGTGTACGGCTAATTCACTGAGCAATTCTCGAGCAATGATTATCCGTTGAATCTCACTGGTGCCTTCGTATATCGAGGTTATGCGTACATCACGTGCATAGCGTTCCAGTGGAAATTCTTGGGTGTAACCAGCCCCACCAGTAAGCTGTAGTGCGGTGTAACAGGCATCATTTGCCTTCTCTGAAGCGTATAACTTAGCCATAGAGGCTTCTTTGCCGAAAGGCAGATTTTTGTCCTTTTTATCAGCGGCATTCATCAGTAGCAGCCGCGCCGCTTCTAATTCGGTATAAGTATCGGCCAGCATCCATTGCAAGCCCTGAAAGTTGATGAGTGGTTTTCCGAACTGTTCCCGTTCACTGATATAAATGCGAGCGTAATCTATTGCGGCTTGACCAATACCCAGAGCAATAGAGCCAACGCCAATTCTACCGCCGGCCAATTCGCCAACGGCAATCTTAAAGCCTTGGTTTAGCTCTCCCATCAGCGCACCTTTTGGAATACGACAATTATTAAATACCACCTCATTGGTACAAGAAGCGTGTTGCCCCATCTTTTTCTCAGCCTTTGAAATGGAAAGGCCTGGCGTATTTTTCTCAACCAAAAAACAAGAAATGCCTTTGCCCCTTGGCAAACTAAGGTCGGTAACCGCCCAAAGTACAAAAACACCAGCATGTTCAGCGCTAGTGATAAACTGCTTGGCGCCGTTAATCACCCACTCTTCACCTTCCAATACGGCAGTGGTCTTCATGTTAGAAGGATCAGAGCCCGCAGTAGTTTCAGTTAAACAGAAACCACCGCTAGAATATTCACCACTACTAATTTTGGGCAAGTACTTATTTTTCTGTTCTTCGGATGCGACCGCTTGAATCACCTCGGCAACCATATTAGTTACTGACATGGTTACTGCAGTAGAAGCACAAGCTTTAGCTATTTCGGTGAGCGCAAGGCTAAAGACAACCGTGCCAGCTTCGCTACCACCATAGTCGCCATCGATATTGAGAGCCATAAACCCCAACTCGGCCAGTTTTTTAAGGTTACTCAGAAAAACATCTCGGTCCCCGTGTTGGTCAAGTTTTTCAGCAACGGGTGCCAATTCGGCCAAAGCAAATTTGCGAGCCATGTCTTGGATCAAGGTTTGCTCTTCGGTTAAAGACAAATTCATAATATGTTTCTCTTTGGGTAAAAGGCACCAATTGACTGGCACCTAAATAATGAAAAATAAACTGAGATATTAAATAACTTCAAATAAAGCGACTGCAACTATGACAAAAATAAAGCAGTCATAAAATGACACGAAAGGACAACTTGAATCACAAAACATTACATTTGTTATGCTATAGTTTGACGAGAAGTCATCAGATAAGATGTGTAAAGCAGGAAACTGGAGTGAGAATATCGCCACCGTTGATATATATTATATACAGGCAGCACTGAGATGTGCTGAGCGAAAAGGACATGCGTTCAAAAGCATGTCAGCCGACGTCGGAATAGACCCAACACTGCTGAAACAACCTCAGACCCGGTGCCATGGCGACCAAATGACACGGCTAGTTCAGCGAGTCTGGTCCACACTTGACGATGAATTTATGGGATGTACTGAACACCCATGCAAACAAGGTGTTTTTGCTCTGATGAGCCGTCATGCACTGCACTATGAATCACTGGAAGCTGTGCTCACACAAGGTATTATCTTCTACAATCTATTCACCGACGACATACAGATGAAGTTACTACGACGGGGGGATTTAGTGGAAATCGAAGTCACTTTTACTAGGCCTGAGTTAGATCCCGATAACTTTTTTCAGGAGTTCTGGCTAGTAATTTGGCACCGATTTGCCAGTTGGGTGATCGGTAAGATGATCCCTCTTAAGCGGGTATGTTTTACTTATAGTAAACCTATGCATGCTAACGAGCTCAAATACCTATTTCCCTGTCAACATCACTTCAATCGCTCAGTACTCAAGCTTTGTTTCAGTGCTGAGTTTTTAGAGTGCTCTCCGGTTCGGACACAGCGCGATTTAGCCCTCTTCCTCAAACACTCACCGGCCGATTTGATCACCATACCAGGAGAAGAAAATAGCTTCAGAGCGCGTATACGTTCCTTACTGCTACATCAAGAAACTAACATTTTGCAATGCCCTCCGTTCACACAAGTGGCTGAGAGTTTCAATATCAGCGCACAAACTCTCAGGCGAAAACTAAAGGCAGAAGGAAGCTCTTACCCACAAATTAAAGATGAGATCCGTCAAGATTTAGCCATCGAAAAGCTACTATCACAAAAGCTCAGTGTTTCAGAGATCGCCTACCAACTGGGTTTCAGTGAGCCTCGTTCATTTACCCGGGCATTCAAACATTGGACAGGACTGACACCAACCGAGTACGTCAAGTCGAAACATCAGACAACGCTTGTTTGATGCAAGCTATAATCGGTGGTATGACAAAGCGAACATTGGTGTAGCAAAATAACATTGCCGTTTAACAATCGAAATTCGTTCGATACTTGTTAATAACGCACTTGAAAATTAACTATTAACTACATTTAGGTAATCATATTATCTTTCTTATTGCTTCATCTGATAACCACTTTTAAATATCCAAGCAACCGCTAATAAACACAAAACTAAAAAGCCGCTCATCACACCAATGCTTGTTAGTAAACTTACATCAGCCACTTCATAAAAGCTCCACCGAAAGCCACTAATTAAATAAAATACTGGGTTAAATTGCGTTACCGTTTGCCAAAATGGCGGTAACATACTGACCGAGTAAAACGTGCCACCGAGGAAAACCAGCGGGGTGATGACAATAAGTGGGATCACTTGTAGCTTTTCAAAATTGTCTGCCCATATACCTATAATAAAACCAAATAAACTAAAGGTTATGGCTGTCGTTACTAAAAAGAATAACATCCATAATGGATGTGCTATTTCAATATCGACAAAAAAATGCGCCGTGGCTAAAATAATTAACGCCAGCAAAATAGATTTAGTTGCTGCAGCCCCCACATAACCGAGTAACAATTCAAAAGACGATACCGGTGCAGAAAGTAGTTCATAAATAGTTCCAGTGAATTTTGGAAAATAAATACCAAAAGACGCATTTGAAATACTTTGTGTTAATAGCGATAACATAATTAAGCCAGGCACAATAAAAGCACCGTAACTCACACCTTCAATTTCAGTAATACGAGAGCCAATCGCCGAGCCAAAAACAATAAAATAAAGTGACGTAGAAATCACCGGTGAGATAATGCTTTGAAAAAGAGTGCGTTTAGTCCGCGCCATTTCAAATTTATAAATAGCCGCAACAGCGTAACGATTCATGAAGTTTCCCTTACTAATGAGACAAATATATCTTCCAACGAGCTTTGATCTGTTTTGATATCTTTAAAGCCAATACCGGCTGCAGACAACTGCTGAAGTAAAGCAGAAATCCCTGTGTGCTCCTCGGTGGTGTCATAACTATAAATTAATTTCAGCCCCTCATTTTTAATCTGTAAATTAAAATCCGTTAGTGTTGAAGGTATTGCCGTTAATGGCTCTTTTAAATCGAGAATTAATTGCTTTTTACCTAATTGGTTCATTAAAGTTGTTTTATCTTCAACCAAAATAAGTTGACCATTTTTAATGACACCAATACGGTCTGCTATTTCCTCTGCTTCTTCAATATAATGGGTGGTTAAAATAATAGTCACACCATCGTTACGTAATTGTCGTACCAATTGCCACATGTCTTTTCGTAGCTCTACATCAACGCCAGCGGTAGGCTCATCTAAAAACAAAATGGCAGGTTCATGAGAAAGAGCTTTAGCAATCATTACTCGACGTTTCATACCGCCGGATAACTCCATCATGCGATTATCTTTTTTATCCCACAATGACAAGGATTTGAGTGTTTTTTCAATAAAAGCAGGATCAGATTTTTTGCCAAATAAACCGCGACTAAATGAAACCGTTGCCCATACCGTTTCAAAGGCATCGGTGGTTAACTCTTGCGGTACTAAACCAATAAGTTCACGGGTATGGCGGTAACCTGAGATAATATCTTTACCATCAACAGTAATTTGCCCTGAGGTAACATCAACAATGCCGCAAATCGTACTAATAAGTGTCGTTTTCCCGGCACCATTTGGCCCTAACAAGGCAAAAATTTCAGCTCGTTTTATGGATAAGTTAATATTATTAAGTGCTTGAAAACTACTAGCATAAATCTTATTAACGTTTGTTATTTGAATAATGGTCTGCAAGATAATTTTCCATCAATAGTTGAATCATACTAAGGTATACGACATGCCCTATTGATGGCTAGCAAAATCATTAGATTATCGATCGTAGTTTCTACATTATATTCATTAATACCATCGACCGTGTAAAAACGCCAAGCATCAATTCTTTATGCGACGCTACGTAAATTAAGACGTTTTGTTCGCACCAAATGTATTCTATGCCCATGATTCCATAAAATCTAAGGCGCTATGTTCTCATAGTGAGATAGAAGCCATAAATCAGTGGTCAAAACCATTTAGCCACACACCAAACCAAGATAGATATAGTAGTCACTATCACAACTTAGCGGTCGATTTTTGTTATCAAAATTCATCCCCAAAAGTGTCAGTTTAGATACTTGAGTTTAAATGGTGAATGCAACGCTATGCTTTAAGTAAAGGAGCGTAGCCATGCCTTATCTAGAGACAAGTAAGACAACACAGCGGACTAAGTTTATCCGTTGAAATGACTAAACGTTATGGATGAAATCGACACCTAAGCAGATATAAAATTTTACTGCTGAAAAGACAGCATAACCATCAAGTAATAAATATTGTCTATTGCCCCTTACAATTTGCATCTAAAAATTTAGCCGTTGTCTGAATTAATTCTTGCCTTGATGAATTAAAACTGTGGTCATCATCAATCAAGATATAAGATACTTTGCTGTTTTTTGTTTGTTGTAAAGCTTCTAATAATGGCTTGATGTGCGATTTCATTGGGATAATTTCAGTGTCTGCTGCAATAAGTAATACAGGTCGACTATTTATGGTACTCACTCTTCTAACTAAATTGAGATCTTTACCATGATCTCTTAATTCTTTTTCAAGCTTGTCCCCTGACCAACCATTTAGCATAAATAAAGTATCACTGTACGCTTTCCAAGGCACATTAGTCTCAGAATCTTCTATTATCCCGACATCACTTACCCCCATATTTGCGCCATCATAGGTGATAGCACAATTGACCAATGCATTATCTAAAATACCCGCAATGGCCATATGTCCTCCCATGCTATGTCCGATAATAGATATTAAGTCGCGGTCAATGCGTAGTTTGGTTGCATTCTTTTCATTATTTATGTATTGCAACACCACTTGTACATCTTGCTCTGCATTTAATAATGAAAACTCACCTTCGCTTCCCCATGCTCCACGGTAATGAAAAAACACAACATTCCAGCCATTGCTACGTAAGGCTTGCGCAACATCTAGGTTTTTTTCATTACCCGGGTAACCATGTAAGAGTAACACTGTTGGATGCAGGCCTTCTCCAGCGGCCGTATAAATAAAGCCTGACATGCGTTTACCACTTGAATCAAACGTTAATTCGGTAGTTGTCGCTGAATACTTTGTTGTATTTTGAGCATTCGATGTTACTGACACTATAATCATTATGACTATCAGAGTTAGCTTAAATAAAGAAATCATTACGTTGCCTATTAGTTGATGAAGTTACCACAGCCACTGATTTTTAATGACAATACTGCTGATGATTGATTTGTACTACAAGATACCATACATGACATTTAACTGAATAACTGCTGTAGAATTCTGAAAAAGCTACTGTGCTACAAACCCACGATTGATTTCCATCACTAAACCCAAGGCGAAAAAAACCGCGACTCGTTAAAGCTGCGATTTCTTAGAATGTGGCGTTGATACAGATATTTGAACTCTGATAAAAGTTCTACGCTACAAACCCCTTAGTATCCTCAAACATCATAAACCAAAAAAACCCCGTTACTCTTTCGATTAACGAGATTTCTAAGTGTTGCTTTGAAAATGGCACGAGTATGGCAACTGGTCTTATTCAATAAAATTGCCTTTAAAATACAGACTCAAAGCTTCGTTTCATTCACAGAAGCAACATTAATCTAAAAATGTTTGCTATATATTCAAATGAATTTTTTTATGTTTGATAAGCTACTAAAAACCTAACTAACTGTTTTATATAAACTAAAATTCTATTGCTTTTCTATCGAGGCTGAAATAAGTTTTGAATAAGACTTAAATACTTGGTTTGATTAATATCAACAAAAACATTATTGAGTATATTCTTCTATGAAAGCAAAAGTACTATCACAACTAATTACGATCATTTTTATCACCAGCTTAAGCGGATGTAGTACAGAAGTAACGCGTATTGAAAACCAAAAACGACTTGATGATAGTGGTCAATATAAAAATTTATTCCCTAGTCACTTTATTGGGAAAGGTCCACATCATATTAATGACGAATTAGATTTCCTTAAACATGAAGAAAAAAAAGTAATAGAAAATGGTTTCTTGGATCCGATTCCATCACATAAATACAGTAAATCTCACGCTTATAATTACGAGGACCTAGTGTCTTCGGATATTAATATTGATGAAAACAAGCAAGGAGAAGTAACGTGGTTAGGCCATGCAAGTTTTTTAATTCAACAGATGAATCATGATGCCTTAGTCACTGATCCTGTATTTGATGAATTTGAAGGATTTTTAGGCTGGTTTGGACAACAAATTAGTCCCTCTTTTGCTCGCTTAGGAGAAGCACCGATTAAAGGGCATCAATTACCTTTCGTATCAGGAGTTCTAATTTCTCATAATCATTTTGATCATTTAAGTAACAGGACCTTAAAGACGTTTCGTGAAAATGCCCATTTATACTTACCATTAGATAACAGTGACGACATAAACTATGCATCAGGACCAATTACGGAAATGGACTGGTATACACAAACCCAGCATAATAAAACCAAAGTACATTTCTTACCTAGTAACCATAATTCATCAAGAGGTATGTTTGATACAGACAAAAGCTTATGGGGCAGTTGGATGTTAGACGACGGTCAATATAACGTATATTTTGCTGGGGATACGGGCTATAGCGATGTATTTAAAGATATACGAAAAAAAGTTGGTGCTATGGATGTTTGTTTAATGCCAATTATTGCTTACCACGAGGGAAAACGACGTGTTCATATGTCACCTGAAGACGCTGTGCAGGCTGCTGAAGATTTAGGCTGTAAAGTCTTTATCCCGTGGGGATACGGGACTTGGACCTTAGGCTGTGAGCATGTTCATGAGCCTTTAAGACGACTAGATTTAGCCATAAAGCAATTAAAGCCAAACTTCATTATCAAAACATTAAAAATGGGTGAAAGTTTAAATTACCATAACTTATTAAGATCAGCTAAAGGCCAAGTTAAACATACAGTGGAACCTAGTTAGCTATACCATCAAAATACCCAATATTGGTTAGCTCATCTTTATGCTTGTCTAGCCAAAATTTAGGTGCGTTATCCTTAATATAATTTTTATAATCAGGAATGGAGTTTTCGTTTACTTCGTTTTGTAGTTGATAAAGCAATAAGGCTGCGTGTAAAGCATCGTTATACTTATAGTTTAACCTTGCTTGATCAAATGCTTGTTTAGCTACATTAAAGGCGGCATGGGTATCTTTCATTGCATGCAGTAATTTTGATCTTTGGCCAAGATTAAAACTATTTTTCGGCTGAGAGTCAAACAAAGATGAAGCTTCTTTCCATTGCTTGTTTTCTATGTACCAGCTTAATAGATCTTCAATCGAACTTTCATAGACCCACTGGTATTGAGCTAACCTAGGTAAACTTAATACCTTTAAATAAAACGATTCCGCTTCTTGCTGGTCGGGTGCAAAGAGCGCGAGATGAAAATGAATAATAGCAAAATGTGCCTCTGCTACCTGATGAGTCATTAATAAAGATTTTGCCGTATTTAAATACTTGTAGCGATTAAGCATATCGCCTTGTTTGTGAGATAAAATTGAGCCTGTCGTATATGCCGATATATGGTCTAGCACATCATTTTTTTTCTGAGCAAACATCGCTGCATTGTTAATATGCTGCTGCATTTTCTCAGGTTTTTGTTGAGCGTAGGCAAGCCAAGCCAAAGAGATCTCGACTTTATATCGTATTTCTGCAAACTTTCCAGTCGCTAATTGTTCTAACGATCTATTATAGTTCTGTATGGCTTGAGAATAATTATGTTGCTGGTGATAAATCATACCTTTAACAAATAAACCTAATGCCATATAAGGTGAATCAGGTTGGTGCTCAGACAATGTTATTAACCTTTCTGCTAATGCTTTAGCCACATCATAGTTCTGTTCATTGAGTTGTTGTTGTAACAAGTGATAAATAACTGATTGCTTATTAGGCTGCTGATCTAACAGTAATCTTAGTTTTGAGCTAAGCAGTGCTGAATTGGGTTCATTAAGGTAACCCGACCTTTGGACCTCTTCTACAATGGACTTAAGTGATAAAGCGAGTGATTCTTCTTCTAAGCCTATTAAATACCCAGACCAAACCCTTTCATCGCCAAGAAGCTTATATTCAATAATTAGCTGCTCATTATAAGAAGATAGATACCCTGAAATTAGAATAGTATCATTACCGGCATTTAATGCTTGTTTTGTTGTTTCGGGGAAATTAAACAATGAAGTAGTATTCGTTGAAGGAAATTTTTCATTGCCATTATTGAGTGTCCTGTGCTGCTCAATTTGGCTGTTAAAGTTATTTAGTTGCTTTTGAACCGAATCATCGATTGAAGAAAAGGGAAAAACATATATGTCATTACTGACCGTTTTTTGAGTTGAGTGATCGCTAGGTAATAGCCAAAACATTGCCGTTACAATGCTTATAAATAATAAGCTAGCGGCTAAGTATAAATAACCCGCTCTGTTTTTAATCGACATGTACGGTGAAGTAACTAACTCACTTGGCAAAGTAGGTTGAATTTCAAAGGGTAATTGCCATTTATAGCCCTTTTTAGGGAATGTGATAATGGCGTTACTACCAAATAAACTGCGTAACTGACTAATATTTTGAAATACAACTTGCTCTGATACGCTTTGCTCACCCCATATTTTTTCAAGGATCTGCTCTTTGCTTAAAATTTCATTTTTATTTTCGATAAAAAAAGCTAACAATTTTGCTTCATTGCTTTTTAACGCTTTCGGCTGTTCATTAAAGTAAAGAGTCAAAGTATCTTGGTCAAAACAATACTTTTCATAGTAATAGCGCATAGTAAATTTTTGCTTAATATTTTTACTTATTATATATCTTTTTGACTCGGCTGATAATGCTTTAATAACTTTACAAAAATACTATAAATCTTTTGTTCCTATTCTTTTAATTTAGAAAAGCAAAAAACCCGTAACCTTTCGATTAACGGGCTTTTCTTAATGTGGCGGTGAATCCAGATTTGAACCCTAATAAAAGTGTTGCGCTACAAGTCCTTGCAGGTTTTCAAGACCTATACCTAAGCTATAAAAATAAATAAGTTAGCTGTTTAATTCCGAATAAATAACACTAATACAAGCCAATATAATCACAATATAGGTTAATAATATTCGGAGAATTATTAAAGACCTTAGATAAAAACAGATAAAAAAGTCATCAATTATTATAGCGAGCTTGTTTACTACTACTTTGTGTCTTTAATCCATCTGGTTAACTTAAGATGTATAACTAATAACACCATAATTTAAGATGTGGCAGATTTAACTATATCGCTCGATAAAATTTTGATTAGAGAGAAATAAAGTAACGCTTTTATCCTGCTAAATAATTAAACAAGCTATTATAATAAAATAAGAAGTGATACATGGGGTAAAAATGATTAACACAATCAAAGTCTCGGCCCCTACAACACTTTATAGCGCACTTACAGGTATTATATATTCATTATTGTTTGCTCAATCTGTTTCGGCACAAGAAACAGTTAAAATTCAAACCGAAAATATTGAAAAAATAGTGATCACAGGTTCACGAAGAACAAGGGAATCTCTCACTGATCTTCCCTCCCCTGTAGAAATTATCGGTGTAGAGGCGTTGCAATCGCAGGCCAGTGCTGACATGAGCGACATACTCCGTACAATTGTCCCCTCCTTCAATGTTACTAATCACCCTATCAGTGGTACTTCAAGTCTGGTACGCCCTGCAAACCTGAGAGGTATGGGCGCTGACCATACTCTTGTTTTAGTCAATGGTAAAAGGCGACACAGAGCCGCAAACATTCCAAATTTTTCAGGTGGCATTAACGATGGAACTCAAGGGACTGATATATCCGCCATTCCAATAATCGCACTTAAATCAGTCGAAATTTTACGTGATGGCGCATCAGCGCAATATGGAGCCGATGCTATTGCTGGTGTACTCAATTTTGTTGCTAACAATGATCCAACAACTCGCTCTATAGCGCTTACAACAGCACAATATTATAAAGGCGATGGCCAATCACTCTATATTGCCGGTACCTATGGTATGGAAATTTTTGATGAAGGTAGTCTTAATCTTAGTGGTGAATTAACTGAATCGGAACGCACAAAGAGATCACAACAAAATACTAGCGGTAAAGCATTCTCAGATGCAGGTTACCCTATTAGAGATCCCGCCATTTACTGGGGGAATCCAGAAATAAAAGACGACATTAAGCTATTTTTAAATTTGCTTGTACCCGTTTTAAGTACTTCTGAAATATATAGCTTTGCACAATACAGTACAAAAGAAAATATCAGTGGCTTTTTTTTCCGACAACCCTCCAGAGACGGTGTGTTTGCACTTGGAGACGAAAGGTTAGTTTTTGACACGACCCCAGGTGGTAATACCGGCAACGGTAGCGGTAACTGTCCAGTATTAACAGTGCCTGATTTAAGCGATTCAGAGGCTGTTACAGCTGATTTGGTTGCGATTGATGATTTACGTCATAACCCTGATTGTTTCTCTTTTCTAGAAGACTTTCCTGGAGGCACAGCACCTTGGTTCTCTGGGAAAAGTAATGATTACTCGGGTTCGATAGGCCTTCGTGGTGAGATAAACGAAGATATAAATTTTGATTTAAGCATAACTTTTGGGCAAAACGAACTTCAATACAGCACTTTTGATAACTTCAATCCCACCTTTGGTCCCCAGAGTCCAAATGAACTTGATGTTGGTTCACGTACTCAACAAGAACAAACTATCAATGCTGACTTCATTAAAGTTATTGATATTGGCTTCTCTGCTGATTTAAATATTGCCTTTGGTGTAGAGTGGCATAGGGAGTCATATAAACAAACACCTGGACAAAAAGAATCATGGGATATTGGGCCTTACACTGCTTCTTCGCAGGGAACACCGGGCATTTCAGTGGGTACTTTAGGTTTCGGTTCATTTAATCCAAGCACTTCATTTTCTGGATCGCGCAATAATATAGCGATTTATACCGATCTAGAAACGGATATTACAAATGAATGGACGGTAGGTTTCGCTATGCGTTATGAAGATTTTGACGCCTTAGGTGATAGTACAAACTTTAAAGTCGCTACATTGTATCGGCTTACTGACACATTCAATATTCGCAGTACCCTATCAACGGGTTTCCACGCCCCAACACCGGGTCAACAATCCTTTGCTCAATCAACCGTTGGTTTTGATAGCAATGGCGTATTAAGCACCACCTCTACTTTACCTGCAACGCTAGTGTCGCAACTTCCATTCTTTGATACGGTAAGAGATCTAGAAGCCGAAGAAGCAACTAACTTTGGCTTCGGGCTTGTCTGGGATAACAATACATTTAAATTAACCGTCGATTATTTCAGAATAAATGTTGATAACAGAATAACCCTCACTTCAACGGTCGCAGTTAGTGATGCTGATAGAGATGCATTGTTGGGTGCGGGCTTTCCTAATGCAAACCAATTTACCGCTATAAACCACTTTACTAATGACTTTAGTACCCAAACTCAAGGCGTTGATATTGTTGGCTCTATGGAACTTGATATATTTGATCGTGGAGCATCAATGTTACTGCTAAGTTATAACCATACGGATACTACAGTTTCACATCAAGGAGAAAGCTTGAGTGACTTGAGAGTATTGCAATTAGAGCAGCAATTACCAAAAGATAAGGCAATATTGACATTTACTCATGCAGTCGATGATTTCAGTGGTGTTTTACGCGTTAACTACTACGGCGCGTTAGATGAATATTATCTATCAACTACAAGGCACACCAAGCTTGATGCTCAAGTCACTGTAGGTTTAGAATTGAGTTACTATGTTAGCAATGGGCTAACGTTAAGTATTGGAGGACAAAATATCTTTGATAGCTACCCAACTAAAGCAGTATATGCTGAAGCCTTTGGTAGTACCTATCCAGTATCTTCTCCTGCAGGAAATGGTGGCGGACTGTTATACGCAAAAATAGATTATAGCTTTTAATGAGAAAGCCTGTTCATTTTAACTGTATATCATGTTTCTGCTAGTATTGAATGAATACAAAGACCTTTTCTGACGCCAAGTTGTTACAAGTAAGGGTTAAGTAAATACAGATGTTCTATACTGTAAGTCAACACCTGCCTCCCTAAGGTACTATTTAGCTAATTCTGCTTTCGAACTAAGATATTGCCTAGTGGTTATTGGTAAGAATATATTCAAGTTCGTTTTCAAGTTTTCAGATTAAAAATAGAGATCCATGATGAAAAAATTAACACTGGCAATGAGTGTATTTCTAATGATTTGTAGTACTCAAGCTATCGCCGAATCAGTAAAAATTTCAACGTTAAATTGGGGGTACTACGTAGGAGAAACACTGACAGACAATGGCCCTCATGCTGTGATTGTAAGAGAAGCATTTAAAGAAGTAGGTAAGAATGTAGAGTTTTCTTTTTATCCTTGGAAGCGAGCTCATAATAATGCCCTAACAAAGAAAACGCTGCTGATCAGTGCAAGTGATACTAAAGAAAGAAGAGAAATATTCTTCTATTCAAAGCCTTATGATAATGCTGCCAGTTACCTAATAGGATTAAAAAAAAACACATTCAAATTTAATGGCAATGTAGAAAGTTTAAAAAACTATAGCATCGGTGTTTTAAGCGGACATTATCTTGTGAAAATGCTCCAAGATGCAGGAGTTAATGATGTCATCGAAGTAAGCAATGATATACAAAACATTAAAATGCTATTTGCTGATAGGTTTGATTTCATCGCTTTGTCAAAAAAACCTGCTACTGCGATTATAAACAACGAACCGAGTATTAATGGCACTGTAGAGCAAGTAGTTTTCTATAATCCCCCTCTCAGAGATAATCCAGTTCACCTAATAGCACATAAAGATATGCCAAAATCAAAGGAAATAATTTCGGCATTCAATAAAGGCTTACAAATAATAAAAAATAACGGAACCTATGATCTTATTATCAAAAAATACGATTTGTTCTAAAAAGTCGAAAAAGACTCAGAGATTAGTTCAGGAGTTTTTCCGACGATGTAGTGCTCATCCAATGAATGCATTCTCCCAAATAAGCCCAACTATCTGAAATATTATCAAACGTTCGAAAGTAAAAAGTCCGTTGACCTTTCAATTAACGGGCTTTTCTAAATGTGACGGTGAATCCAGATTTGAACTCTGATAAAAGTGCTAGGCTAAAATCCTTGCCGGTTTTCAAGCAACACATATTAAAACAATACCTTAACCTATTCTTTTCGAATAAAGTATGGCGATACATATCAATAGGACTAAGGAATAATAAGTAATATTAGGAAAATAAGGGGATATGTTATCTCTATTTAGAGACCCGAATATGCTTGATTCATATGAGCTTCCGCAAATTGTTCCTAAAGCTATTTAATCTCATTAAACCAATCATACATTTGTCTATTTCTTGTCTTTTGCGCTAAATATAAGCCCAGCTCTTTTAGTTGCTGTTTATCACTGTAGTTTCCAATGCGTTTTTGTAATTCTTGGATCGCTTTTGTTGTTTGTCCCTGGCTGTCTAGGGACAAAATGAAGGCATATAAATACTGCGGTGACTGTGGCTCAACTAGAGCTGCTTGCTCAAAAAACTCAAGCGCTTTACTGTGTTGCTTTACTCTAACTAAATGCAAGCCATAGGCGTATTTTAACGCCCCTGATTTAGGCAATCTTCTCATTCCCTTGACCAACACACTGGCCACTTCAGCAGGCCGTTGTTGACTACGATATAAGTCTGCTAAATTGATATAACCGGTATCAAAATAAGGCTCTACGGTAATAGCCCCTAGAAATGCTTGTTCTGCTTTTGTTATTTGATTAACTTCTAAGGCTAACAACCCCTGATTTGCTCGACCTTAACCGCGCCAACTCGTTAACTCATTGCTGGTAGCTATAGTTACCTTCCTTAAAGTGCTCGGCATCTTCAATTGAAATATCCAAACCGAGTGCCAATGAATAATTCTCGGCGCATAATATTTTTAAACAACAGCTCTTTTTCTCTCGCTGGCTTGTCAGATTGACCGGTAACCTCTTTAGTGACAGCAGATTTCACATCATCAATAGACAGTAGTGATTCTATTTTCCAATCACTTAAAGCCCAGGTATATTTTCCCGTTAATGTCGCTTGACGCATTTGAGTGCCACGACCAATTAACTGATCTTTTTCCGTATTTATCAACCGAATAACTCGAGGGGTATTATGTTGGCTAGTATTGATATAGCGAAACCAAAGGTCGAACTGACCATAGTTATATTCAAGATGAAATTTCTGTTCAACATCACCATCTAGACTACTGTAATCATTGGCAATGGCACTTGAGGGAATATTGTCATTCGCTTCATATACATCGCCATCTGCATCACACGCATAGGGGCATCATCAGGGTTTGCGCCACTATAATCAACGATGCCATAATAGACAAAAACACCACTATCATCGCTGGAACTTATTGGCTGTGTGTGTTTGATTTCAAGCATGCGGTACTTTTCTATGCCGCCACCACGTACAGTTACATCACTGCCTCTAAAAGTACGAGAGTTGTAGGTTTGTAGATTGATGACTCCCATTAATGCACCTGCGCCATAAAGAGATGATGAAGGGCCTCGAATCACATCAATCTGATTTATATCACCTAACAAGGGAGTGTCACGCTCCATTTCAGCACCTTTAAAGGCATGCTGATTGAGGAGTCTTCCATTAACTAACAACAACTCTTTATCTTCTATATCGCTGATAATGCCACGAATGCCCAAATGGTCTGCTGCAGGATGATGACGCAGGATTATTGCGTTAGGAATGAGGATATCTAATGCTTCATTAAGGCGCCGGGCACCTATTTTCTTTAAATCATGGTCAGTGATATTGGTTATCGAAGCTGGCGCTAGTTCATCAGAAATATCACTAAAGGAAGCTCGCCTTGCAATATTAACCAACATTAATTCTTCTAAGGATAAGTCAAAAAAATCACTGTCCTCAAGCTCATCTGCACTGGCTGGCACAAGTAACAAAAGAGCAATATTCAAATAGAAAAGACCAAGCGATATAGCCTGCAAAGATCGATTGTTTAGCAGGAGGTCGACATTCATATTTTCACCTAAATATTATGAACATTAATCTGTGTATTTGTCTTGTATTGCCATCAGGTCATTTTGGTGTTTAAACAGTAATTCAACTAACTTAGGATCAAATTTCACTGCAGTCATTTCTCGAACAAAGTCCATTGTTTCAACTATTGACCACGCGGGTTTATAACAACGTTTGTTGACAAGCGCATCAAATACATCTGCAATAGCGGCGATACGGCCATAAATATGAATGTCCTCCCCTTTTTTGCCTCTAGGGTAACCTGAGCCGTCCCAGTTTTCATGATGTTCTGCCGCCACAATAGCTCCGGCTCTTAATACCTTAAGTTCTGACGATGCCAAAATATCATAGCCAATTTGCGCATGAGTTTTCATTTTCTGCCACTCATCACCCGTGAGCTTCCCTGGTTTATTGAGTATATGATCTGGTATTGCTATTTTTCCAATATCATGAAGTGGTGCCGCTTTATAAAGTACTTCAACTTCTTGTTCATTCATGCCGATAGCTCTTGCTAAGTATTGACAGGTCAGTGCCACTCTTTTTACATGATTACTGGTTTCTTTTGAGCGACTTTCAACAGCCTCACTCATACGATAAATCATTTCTCGTTGTGTAAGTTCTACCTCTTCAAACATGGCTTGATTATCAAATGCCACGCCAATATTGGTGCCAAAGACTTCAATCAATTTCCTGTCAAGGCTACTGATGTCCTCAATGCCTTCCATGACAAACAAGTTATTACCGTCTAAATGCGATTTATAAACACCTACAAAATAATTATCGCCAAAATGCTGTCCCACCTGATTATAGGTCTCAGCGAATGTTCCATCTTCAAGCTCACCGATAACATCAGTTAAGGGGTGATTTAAAAAGGAACTAAACCGACCTGTTGCCGCAATAATTTTACTGTTATTTTCACCATGAGAGGCAGCAATAAAATTAACCTTGGAGAAAAATGCACCTGAATCAATGTGAGACAAAGCACATAGCTGTTCAAGCACACCTTGAGTAAATGCGTTAATTGATTGGTGTTCAAAAATTTTATTTGATGAGTTTATGACTCTTTCAAGGCCTTTTTTATTATCATATAAAGCCTTTATATCTCTATATGCTCTTAGACACGCAAAAGTGAGGGTAAAAAGCTTAGTTGAGGTTAATTCAGTTTTTTCTTTATAATCATTAATATCATAATTAGTGATAACTTCTTTTTCAGGCGCCTGACCAGGCTGGCCGGTCCTTAATACTAAGCGTATATGATGATCATTATGTACTTCCCTTATCCAACTTATAAGGTCTAACCCTGCGGTATCTGTTTCCATGACGACGTCAATTATTGCCATAGCAAAAGAGACATTACTTTGTAAAACTTCTTTTGCTTGCTTAGCACTATCTGCAGAATAAATTTTGAGCTTTTTACCTAGAATTTCAGTATTTTTTAATGCCAACTTTGTTACCGAATGTACTTCAATTTCATCGTCCACGACAAGCACATGCCAGTAATCCTCAATAGCCTGTTTTGAAGGGACTTCTTCATCTTCATCACCGAACACCAGCAAATCATCGTTGTTCATTTGTTTACCTAAAAAATATTAATAAATTAATAATAGACTATGACGTTAAATTTTCGCCACTAATCGTAATATAGACTTATCTGTTATGTGAGAATTGTCTAAAACCGCTCTGCTTTGCCAACACAACACCTATATGTCCAATAAAATCAAACCTAAGACTTATCTGAAAATACTCTTATTTATCCGTGTTGGTCTATTATTAAGCATGAGAAATAATTAAAGCATTTAAGGTCTTAAGATGAGCAATAATGAACTCATAAGTTTTTATGATGATGAACAAGATTCATCTACTGCACCTGAAAATGAAGCATTAAATTGTTGGAATATGTTAGTAGTAGATGATGATAAGGCAGTGCATGAAGTTACTTCATTGGTTTTGAAAAACGTAACTATATTTGATAAAAAAATAGTTATGCATTCCGCATACAGTGCCGCGCAAGCTAAAGAGTTAATGCTTAGTAATGTCACTTTTGCTTTTGCTTTGATTGATGTAGTGATGGAAACGGATAAAGCCGGCTTAGCACTAATTAAATGGATTAGAGAGAGTCTCCACGATAATAATATTCGCCTTGTTCTACGCACCGGACAACCAGGAGAAACCCCTGAAAAAGAGATTGTCAGCCAATATGATATTCATGACTATAAAGAAAAAAACGAGCTAACATCAAAGAAACTTTTCACGCTAAGTTATTCTTGTTTACGCACCTACAACGATATAATCAAAGCGAAAGAAATGGAGAAAATGTTACGTCATAATGAAAAAATGGAAGTTGTTGGTCAACTAGCTTCAGGCATCATTCATGATTTCAATAATATTTTAGGGCTTATTCTTGGTAACGTAGAATTATTACAACAAACACCATTTGAAAATGAAAAACAAGCACAAAAAATTAACCGTATTCATAAAGCAGCGCTGATGGGCAAAGGTATCACCAATAAGTTGCATTCATTCACAACAAATAAGTCAGAGCAAAAAGAGACTGTTAATATTAATGATCTAATTACAAAAATGGATACCATTATCAGTATTTCCACAGCGAATAATGTTCCAATAAACTACCACTTTGAGAGCAGTATTTGGCTAACTAATATTGTTGTCAGTGATTTTGAATCGGCACTATTTAATCTTGTTATTAACGCACGTGAAGCAGTATTAATTAATGGCAAGATATCAATTAAAACGAGTAACTGTAGATTAACTGATGAATTTTGCCAGTTAAATCCTAAAGCAATAGTTGGAGAATATATTTTGTTGTCGATAAGTGATAACGGAGGAGGCATATCGACTGAGGACATAAAGCTATTATTCAATCCCTTTTTTACCACAAAGAAAACAGGAACTGGATTAGGCTTATCTATGGTGTTTTCTTTTGTCAGCCACTCTTTAGGTTATATAACCGTTGACTCTGAATTAGATATAGGCACAACATTTAACGTATATTTACCAAAATTCCAAACACGTAAATGAATAATATTTTATTTAGTTATTTTCATTTATCACTTTATTGAGACAATTTTGTTTATGAAGTTAAGCAAGCCAGTAATAAAAAACAGGTTTAATAAATTGATAGTGTTTTTAAGTATTTTTGTGTATGTAACCTTGCCTGTATGTGCATTTGAACAAAGTGTTTCAAGTAAAGTTAAAGCAGCATTCGTATACAACTTTATAAAATACACTGAATGGCCTAATGAAAAAAGCACAGTAAATTTTACACTAGGCTACTACGGAGATGATCAGGAATACTATAAAGAAATACAAAAGATGCAAGGCATAAAAGTGAAGCTTTATCGTCTTAATATCATCAAAATCACTTCACTTGAGCAATTAAATAAACTACAGGTTGTAGTTATAGATAAAACTCGCTCTAAAAAGATTGCGAATATTGCAAAACAACTTGATGAACAAGCCACTCTCATTATTAGTGACAATGCCAAAGACAAAAAATATTCCATGCTGAACTTTGTTAAGACTAATGGTAAGCAAGGATTTGAACTAAATAGATATCGAATGCTCAATGCGGGCTTAAAGGTATCGCCTGATATTTTAGTGCTTGGTGGTACTGAATTAGATATTGCAAGCGTACTGAAAGAAATGGATGCTAAAATTACCACGAGTTTAGATGAAATCAAAAAACAATCGAACATACTAGAACAGCTTAAAGAAAATGTAACGAGTAAGGAAAAGCAACTAAGATTACAGCAAACTAAATTTGTATTACAGCAAGATAGGTTAGCATTACAGAAAAAAAGTTTAACATCACAAAATGAGCAACTTGAGAAACAAGACAGTGAATTAAAGCAAAACAAATATGATTTCCAGTCTCTGCAAAACAACTATAGTCAAATAACAAAAGAGCTTGATGTTAGTCGAACTCAACTCACCAGCAATATAGAAAGTTTAGATAGTTTAAAGCATGATATTCAACAAAAGGAGCTTTCAATAGATAGTTTGGCCATACAAATTAATAAGAGAAAAAAGCTGCTTAACAATTTAGAGAAACAGCAGGCGATACAGAAACAAGAAATATCAAAACAGTCCAGTGTTATTCAAACGCAAAATATTTTTCTTATTGTTATCATTTTAGTCAGTTTTACCATATTAATAGTCTTGATTGTTATCTATAAGAGTAGGAAAGCTCTACATAAAGTAAATCAAACATTACAGACTAATATTACCGCACTCGATGATGCCAATACCAAACTAAGCACAACTCAGCAGCAATTGGTAGAATCTGAAAAAATGGCGGCACTTGGTGGTTTGGTCGCGGGTGTTGCCCATGAAATAAATACACCGATAGGCGTTAGTGTAACGGCTACAACACATTTAGCGGATCAATTAAATTCATTTGAAAAAGAATATAAAGCTGGACAGTTAAAAAAATCCTCTTTAGAAAACTTACTTATTGACGCTAAAGAATCAAGTGGAATTTTAACCCGAAACTTACAAAGAGCTAGCGAGCTAATTAATAACTTTAAGCAAGTGGCTGTAGATCAAAGTAACGAAGACAAACGAGAATTCGAATTACACTCTTATATTGAAGAACTTATCAAAAGCCTAGCACCTCAATTTAGGCAAGGAAAACACAGTGTTCATCTCACTGCAAGCGGTGAAATCCCTTTAAACAACTTCCCTGGCGTAATAGCACAAATTATCACGAACTTACTAATAAACTCATTGAATCATGGTTTTAAAAACACAACTCATGGTGAAATATTTATAGCACTAGCTATTAAAAATAATGACGTAGTCATAGATTATCGAGATAAAGGTATAGGCTTATCAGAACAACAAAGAGAAAAAGTTTTTGAACCTTTTTATACAACAGCTCGTTCAATTGGCGGCTCAGGGTTAGGTATGTCTATTAGCTATAACCTAGTTACCAGTAAACTCAATGGTACCATTCATTGTTTAGAATCGTCAGAAGGTGCTCACTTTCAAATTACATTCCCACAATAGTTAAACTTAGTAATGCCAAACTAGACCGAGTAAAAATTCACGACCACGATTGGGAATACCTTTATGATATGAAACGTGGTGCTAGCTGGCCTTTAATATTTAACGTTACAGCATTCAAAAGAACCTTATCAAAAATCAATTTTTTAGTTTCAAATCAGTGCTAGAGAATAATCAAAATTTAACAGGCAATTCAATAACAAAACAAGCCCCATGCATTTCCGTTTCTTGATAACACATAGTACCTGCTAAGGTTTGAGTTATCATATTATAAATAATATGCAAACCTAAACCAACATGGCCATCACACCTAGAAGTTGTATAAAAGGGATCAAATATCTTGGAGACTTCATCAGCGGAAATACCACAGCCATTATCACTAAATACAATTTTTATTGTATCATCGCATCGCTCAATTACTATTTGTACTTTTATTGATTTTTCAGCGTCCTCATCTGGAAAACCATGACTTATGGTATTGCTTAGTAAACTTTCTAATATTTGGTGCCAATAAACGGTGTAGCTTGCAATCGTGCTATCACCTATAACCTATAACCTCGACAGAATAAACAACATGACTAAATATATCTTTTGTAAGTAAAATGGATATTACTTCTTCAATACATTCAACCAGTATAAATGTTTGTGCTGGGTCAACTCTTTTCTCTGCAGCTACTTCTTTAAAATGATTAATTAATTCGGCGCTACGCGAGGTATTACGCGTAATTAAGTCAGCCCCTTGTTTAGCTGAGGTTAAAAAGTCATTTAATCCATTTCGAGAAATTTTATCTGTAATAACCAGTTGCTTAAAATTATCCAACTGTTCATTTAAATATGAAGCAGCCGTAAGAATAATAGCTAAAGGAGTATTCATTTCATGAGCTACACCAGCAACAAGTAGGCTTAGTGATGCCATTTTCTCTACTTCAATTAAGCTTTTTTGAGTGTCTTTTAAATCAACTAAGGCTATTTCAAGCTCTTGATTAGAGCTTTGAAGGGATTGAGTGCGCTGCTCTACAATACTTTCTAGATTAGCATTAAGTTCAGACAATGCCTGCTCTTTCACTTTTATTTGTTGTAATGCAATGCGTTTAGCGTGTAATTTTTTTCGTTGATTATATCTATATGAAATAAACCCAAGTGAGCAGAAGACAAGCAAGGAAGATATAATATAAATATTACGGTTAGCTATTTGTTGCAGAACTTCCAAATCGCTAATTTTGCTTTTCTGTTTTAATGTCTCTATTTCACGTTGCTTTTGCTCAACGTTATATTCAACTTTCAATGCATTGATATAATGCTGACTTTGCCTATTAAAAATAGTTTCTTTTTTAAATTGAAATAGCCTTTCATTGTTCAAAGCTTTTTTTAAATTATTTGTTTTTTCAAATAAAACAGATAATTCTTTATATGCCTGAAAGATGACAATATTTTTTTCAATCTCCTTTGCATGTAATATGCTTTTATTTACTGCATCAATCGCAAGTTCAAATTCACCTAAAGCGAACTGCAAACGACCAAAGGCTAAGTAACTTTCAGCTAGGCGACTTATTGTGCTTTTTTTGGGTGAAATACGCTATTGCTTCGGTTAAATATTTTCCTGCCTCTTGATACTGCCCGATATCTCGATGCAACCTCCCTAAATATAAATATGAGTAATGTTGAAGTTTTTTACTTTTAATTTTTCTTGCTAATTTTAAGGCCTCTGTTAAATGAAATAACGACTTATCAGTATTGTCTGACAAGCGATAAGTTTCTCCAAGATTGTTATGGGAATAAACCTGACCTTTTAAATAACCGATAGATTCTTTTATAGCTAATGACTTTAAGTGCATTGCTATGGCATTTTCATAATCTTTCAAATCCTTATAGATGATTGCCACATTGTTATAACTTATAGCGACTCTTTTTTTACTGCCTGTCTTTAACTGTAGAGATAAACTTTTAAGGTTGTATTCTAAAGCCTTATCAAATGCAGCCATTCTACGATAACTACTACCAATTTCTGTTAAAGCCATAGCCATAGCCTCATTATTATTAGCTTGTTTATAATATTGATAAGCAAAAAGGCCCACTTCAATTGCCCTTACATGTTCAAAACTATTTAAATATATTGTTGCTTTTAAGTAGTAGTAGTCACCAATGAGTTGTGGATCATTAAGCTCTTTAGCAAGAACAAAACCAAGTTCAATAAAATGTATAGCTTTTTTATGATCATTTAGCTCATTGGCTAATAAACTTAAACTATGGTAAATCAATGCTTTATGTTTAGCTGTTTTTGCAATTGATAGTGCTTGTTGCAAAATATCTTCTGCATCTGAAAATTCATTCAGGTAGAGTTTTGATAGACCAAGATAATTTGAAAGTAATGTTTTTTCGGCAGAGTTCTCTGTTACTAACTTTAATGCTTCATTGATATATTGAATTGATTTTTCTGGAGAGAAACAACTCCCCTCTTTAACGAACTCGATGATAAAAGCTACTTTATCATCGCCTTTACTTTGAAGTATTTTATTTTCTAGGCTCGAAACATCTTCTGCTGAATATGCAGTGACAGATTGTAAAAGTAGAAAACACAACAAGAATACTCGCAATTAGTTCCCCTTTGAATAACCATGCCTCTTTGGCGTTTAAGCTAAAGGTAGTATAGAAATGCCCCCTCCTCCACTTAAATAAGTTTACTAAAAAACGTCAACGCTAAATAATAACATCACGTTAAATTATTAATTTGCTGATATTGATTTTCAATCACGCCTTTTACGCCCGTTAACTGATAAATAAATACATTACCCGCGTGTTTATCTTGTTCAAACTGGACAGCACTTAACCCTTGTTTGGCGCTTGTTACCATCAGCCAATCCATATTAGGCCCGCCAATGGCAACACAACTTGGTTGTGCTGTCGGTACTTCATGCACCAAATCAACTGAACCGTTTGGTGCATAACGCACTATACGTTGTCCTCCCCATTGTGCGTTCCACAAATAACCCTCGCTATCAATACAACTGCCATCTGGAAAACTGCCTTTGTCGGTTGTTGCAACATGACGTGCAGACAATAATTGTCGTGTTTTTTCTTGCCATTGATAGGCCAGAATATCAGCATCGGGTGAGTCCGCATGATAAATTGTTTTACCGTCAAGAGTAAAACACAAGCCCTTAGACACCTGCACATTTTCAAGTACCTTATCGCATTTCTGATGTATATCTAACCGAAATAGTGCAGCACGCTTTGAGCCATCACCTTCATTTTCGACCATAGTTCCTGCCCAAAAGTTACCAAACCGATCAACACGCCCATCATTAAAGCGAGTTCCAATTTCATCAGCGCCTAGTCTATATAACCAGTTTATTTCTTTAGTTTGCAGGTGATAAAAGGCAATACCACTAACAAAGGCAACAAGTAATTCTTCATCGATCTGTATGAAGGCAAAGCACCCCACCCGCTCTGGCATCTCAAACTTGCTGATTTCTTTTGATTGCGGGTTATGGCTATAAATGGCCTGCCCAGTAATATCGGTCCACCAAATTTATTGTAAGTCAGCATTCCACTGAATGCCTTCCCCTAATTCATTACCTATTGGCAGGTTTGCGATTAACGCACCGACTTTCACTTGTGACATCATCTATTCCGGTTGATTATTAATAAAAATCAAACATAGTACTCTTTATTTAATCAGTCTGCTTACTTACTAAGACACTTTTTTCAAGGCCACGATAATTAATTCCTTCATGCTTCAAGTATTTAATTTTGTGACTTAGTCGCCGCCATAGAGTGGCTAGCACATGAGTTCAAATCTCGCCATGAAGTGAATTGTCATGTAACCGCTCATGAAGCACAAATAGACCTTCGCGAAGAGACTTCAATAGCGCTGTTTCGCATCACCCAAGAGTCTTTAACGAATATCGCCAAACATGCTAAAGCCAGTCAAGTAGAAATAATTCTGACCTTTCAAGGCAAAGAGCTACTACTGCTTATTTCTGACAATGGCCAAGGATTAACAATGGGTTGGTCAACCAAAGAAGGTTCCTACGGTTTGCAAGGTATGCGTGAGCGGGCTTTAGCTTTGGGTGGTGAGTTAACAGTAGACAGCAAAGCAAACCAAGGCGTGCAATTACTGCTACGTGTTCCGCTATAAACTAACTGCCCCCCTTAGCTATCTATTCCTGCAGGTAAAATGATTTGCTCTGAAAGTTCGGGATTTTCCTTATGGCGACAATAATCAAAAAATAGTTAAGTAAGTGGGACTGAACCTGTGGAAAAGATTTCTAGAATAAAAAGTAGTAAATAATACAGAAAATTGATTGACAAATATTAGTACACTTTACTGTTTTTACAAGCTTGTAGTGAATATTTTCTATCAAAGGCAATCGAACGTTCTTTTTTTGAACAGAAAAAAGTACTTAATAGATCGCCGTTTAAAAAACCTTTCCACAGAAGTTGTGGATAACTCTGTTAGTAACATTTTGATAGTGTGCTAATAGCCATAAGGTATGCAACGCTATATAACATGCTGAAAATATATCCAATTAAGCTCTACAAAGATTTTATAATGATCATTGATAATAATTCTGATAGATACCAAGAGTACCAATCCAAATAATTAAAACTATTTCCTAAGATTTACACATTTTAAGTTATAGGGCTAACAGAGATTTGGTGTCCCTTATTGAAATGCCACTAAGATGAACTAAAAACAGTTAGGGTTTACTCTTTATGCCAATAACTGCCTTCAGCTTCAATACTTTGTTGATAGTGGGCTAACGCTCTGCGCAAACGTTTAGTGGGTTGTGGGTGTTCTTCTGCCCTATCAATACTTTCAGATAAATCATGTTCAACTTGAAACAACAAAGGTGCTTTTATTGATGCCTGATAGCCATAGTTATCACCCAGTTGAGAGTAAGTATCGGTGACTAACTTCCATGGCCCCATTCTTAAGGCTGTGGCTTGATTTAACTTACCTGAATAGATAAATTTGAATGCATTAATGTCAGCTGCCTTAACTTTTGTCTCTGAGCCAAGCAAATAAGCACTAACATCACGACCATCAATGGCGCGATCTTTGGGTAATGGTGTACCCGTTAAAGAAAAAACAGTCGGCAAAACATCTAAAGTACTTGTCGGTGCTTGGTCAACATTTTCCGCGATAATGGTGGCCGGCCAATAAAATATACCAGGTACTCGATGACCTCCCTCCCAGTTCGAGCCCTTGCCATCACGAAATGGCATGGCATAGCCCACATCTAAACGAGCATCACCATAATGACGATGTTTTTGCTGTTGAAACTTAACCCAAGGGCCATTATCAGAAGAGAATATAATTAAGGTGTTTTCTTTAATGTCAGCCTTATTAATCGCTATTATTACTCGCGCTAACGAAGCATCTATTTCTGCCATGACATCACCCAGCAGGCCTCGTCGGGATTTTCCCTTAAATTCGGGAGCAACATGAAGACCTAAGTGCGGTTGATTAAAAGCAATATAAGCAAAAAAAGGATCGGCTTTGTTTTGCTCAATGAAACTGACAACCTTGTCGGTATAACGTTGAGTGAGTGTATTTGAAAGCTCTATATGGCTAGGTAAATTACTAGCCACTTCACGATAACCAGCGACAAATTGCGTACCGCTTGTCGTACTTTTAAGCAGCTTAGCATTGGCATAATCATGAGAAACATTAGTACCAAACCAATAGTCAAAGCCATGTGCCATCGGCAAGCTGTCTTTTGACATGTTATTGGCTTTATTTGGACTATCCAAATGCCACTTACTAAACATGGCTGTTTGATAACCCTGGTTTTTAAGACCTTCGGCGATGGTTAACTCTTTGGGATGAAGGTATTTGGCATGCTCTGGCCCTATGACCCAGTTATCTAACCCTGAACGCCAGGTACTCGTCCTGTTAACAAGGAATAGCGCGAGGCACTGCATGCAGGAGGGCTGGTATAAAACTGACTAAAATTGCTACCTTCATTAGCTAGTTTACTAATTGTGGGTGTGGCTATGGTCGGATTGGCATTTAACAATGCACCGAAGCTTGCGACGGTAGAATTACCAGCAGCTTCCCGAAATGAAGCTTACTCAGCGAGTATTGCTGAATTTATTAGTGATGCAGAAACTGATAGTTGTACCGTTGAAAAAGTAGCTGGCCCGTACTGGTTAAAAGTAAGTGAAACAGGCATATTGTCCGGCACACCGCTTAAAACAAATATTCGAGATAACAACATTACCGTTAAGTTAACCGATGATAAAGGTGCTATCATTAACGTTTCGTTTAACGTACCAGTGAGTGATTCGAGTGTTAGAGCAAGTGACGGTGGTTCATTCTCTGCTGGATTACTAAGCTTGTTAGCTTTGTTTTCACTACGTCGAAAAAAAGCGCAAAAGTAAGATAAACATAAACTAAAAACACTTATCATTTTATTAGAAATGACGATAGTTAAAAAGGGTTTGGTGAAGAAATTCCCCAGACCCTTTATTGTATTTTTTGGTTTATATTAGATAGATTTCGATGATCATTATCACTCAATAAAGTCAACTAATTACCACATTGCGGCCTTAAATATTTGAGCGATATGCCCCACTTTGAGGTTCACTCTCTCCAGGGAAGCCGGCATTAGCTGTATATTTTATCTCACTAACGCTGCCAAAGTATCACAGAAGCTTCTAATCAGGTCGCCAAATGAACAATGCCACTACAATGCAGTGTAGACTTCACATCCGTCGACTTGCAGTTTTCAAAGTGCTCAAACTGATCTGTGTAGAGATTATTACCACTATTTAGTGCATCACTTATAACCTGTGCTTGAATAGGTTTAGAAAAATAATAGCCTTGTATATTATCAACTTGATTTTCTTCTAAAAAAATCAGTTGCTCTACGGTTTCAGCACCTTCTGCTATGACTTGGATAGACATGGTTTTTGAAATTGCCAAAATAGTACGAATGAGCTCCTCATCTTGTTCATCCTTACCTATGTCTTTGATAAAGCTACGGTCAATTTTGATGATATCCACCGGCATTTTTCTTAGGTAGTCAAGAGATGAGTGGCCGGTACCAAAATCATCAATGGAAATTTTCACCCCAAGCGCAGAAATTTTCTCGAGCTCTGATATGAATATATTCTGGTCATCAAATGTTGCAGTTTCAGTCACTTCTATTTCTAAATATTCGGGATTTATACCATAGGTATTGATCGCTTTAACGAGTTTTACTCTAAATTCACTTGTTCCTAATTGGCGGACAGATACATTCAGGGCGGTCACCATACCTTTAAAATAAGGCAGTGTTTGCCAGTATGAAATTTGCTGACAAACTGTATTTAAAACCCAATCACCAAGTTCTATGATTTGCCCAGTCTGTTCGGCAATCGGTATAAATACATCTGGAGAGATCATGTTTCCCTCTTCAGTAAACCAACGTATTAACGCTTCACAACCGACCATTTTTTTCTGTGATAATGAGATTTTAGGTTGATAAAGTACTGTTAACTCATTATTTAATATGGCTTTGGACAGCAACATTTGAACGCGCTGGGTTTTCTCTGCTTTATCTTGCATTTGTTTGGCAAAAAATTGAAAATTATTACGTCCTTCCGACTTTGCCTCATACATGGCAGTATCCGCCGCTTTTAAAAGATCATCCATATTCATCGAATCAGTATCAAAAAAGGCAATACCAATGCTGGTGGTGACTTCTATTTTTATACTATTAAGTTCGAGGGGTTCGGAGACGGCATTTAGAATTTTTTGTGCAACGTTTACAACGTTAATCTTTGTGGGGATGTCTTGCAGAATAATGGAAAATTCATCTCCACCCATGCGTGAGATGAGATCATCTTCTCTTAAAATACAGGTCAATTTCTGACTAATACTTTGAAGTAGTAGATCACCAATATCGTGTCCATATTGGTCATTAATAAATTTAAAATGATCAATGTCAAGGCACATCACCGCAAGTGTCGCTTTGGATCGTTTTACGCGCATGATTGATTTTTTTAAGGTGTCATGAAAATAAGCGCGGTTTGAAATATTCGTTAAATAATCAAAGTTGGCTAAGTGACGTAACTTAGCTTCAGTTTCTTTTTCTTGCGTGGTGTCTTTAAATGTTAATACCGCGCCATCAATTGCTCCATTGAGCTCCCTAGTAACGTCAAAAGAATAATCTGAATGGAATGTATTGCCACTCAGTGATTGCCAGTTACCACTGCCTTTTAAGCTTGTTTTTCCTGAACAAGTCGCGTTTTCAAAATTTGAGGACAGTAAGTCTATCAGCTCACGATTATAATCTCTGCCGTCTAGAGAACCCGTCGGATTATGGTTATTCAACTCTAAGAAGTCTTGAAGTTTGTTTGAGAATTTTTCAGTATCGATACCGAGTAATTCTAAAGCCTTTGGGTTGGCAAAGGTAATGTTTCCATCCAAATCAATCCCTAAAATCCCTTCACTCACACTATTAAGTAATATGTTTAATCGTGCAGTAGAGTCTTCAGCAATCCGGCGGTGCTCATCCAAAGCAATAAACTGGGCGACCTTATTGGTGAGTATAGTTTTGTTAACTGGCTTTGTCACAAAATCAACGGCTCCTGCCTGATAAGATTTATCCAGGGCCTCACTGTTATTATCATTGCTAGTGACCATCACAATAGGAATATGTTTAAAACGTTGATTGCTGTGAATAAGGTTAACGACTTCATAGCCTTTCATGCCCGGCATTTCGATATCCATTAAAATGACGGCGAATTCATGATTAATAACTTTATCGAGGGCGTTTTTTCCTGAAGATGCTTGAATGATTGTGATATCTAAAGGAGAGAGAATGTGTTGAAGAACATTACGTTGGCTTGCAACGTCGTCTACAATCAGAACTTTGCTTTTTTTTAGGTTAGGCATGCTCTCTGAAATCCTTTGCAGTTCGAGTATTGCTCATTATAGGTATTAATTGTGTATTCGCTAATTTATTAACGTAAAAGGCAGTGTGTATATTGCAAAAGTTAGTTATGTGAATCCAAACATCAATGTCAGCTATGAATCCAACCACGGAAGTTTGATTTAAAGTGATTGAGACTTCCGCTTAGCGCACTTTTAAGACAAGCTACAAAGCAGAAGTTTGGGGGTCAATCAACATCCTTGTTGATCTACGTTTCATGAAATCTAGTTAACTATAGACAAGAATCGATGTTTATCAATTTATCTGGAACTAAATCTATTTACGCATATATTTTTACAACTTTTAGTTATCAGCATTATAAAATGTATTGCTTTAGTTGTTGTGGCTAACTTCCGATTTGCGCACTTAGTTATCATACTCAACTAAGCTATCATTGGGGTGAAAAGAGCTTAACAGCGAAGAATTTTTAATGAGAGAACAAGATTTTCTTAAAAACAACCAATTTATTCCAAACAAGCAAGGCTTTATCGCTGTTTAAACCTAACAAACAGTGTTGACAGTTTAAACAACAAGAACTAGCTTGTTCCTAGGCAAAACAGATTTGAGGGCTATATAGAGGTACTGTGCGAACTTCCCGATCAATATTCGATTAATATTCGATTAATATTCGATTAATATTATTTAAGGATGAGAGCTGCCCTATACAATTTCAAACACTAGAAAAGCAAAAAGCCCGATAACCTCTCGATTAACGGGCTTTTCTAAATGTGGCGGTGAGATAGAGATTTGAACTCTAGAAGAGCTGCAAACCTTTGTCGGTTTTCAAGAACTACACCTAAGTCATAACAATCAATTAGTTAGCTCTTTAATTCCGAATAAATAACTTTTATACAAGCCAATAAAATCACAATAAAGGTTAATAATATTCGGAAAGCTATTAATGACTTTTAGATTATTTTAATAATGATGAGTAATTAGATCATACCAAAGCCTCTATTTTTTCTCATCAAACTTTATCCAAGTGCTTTATAGCAATTCTCAAGAATCAAAAGGATTAATAGCTGCCACTTCGATATTTATTGGTTTGAGGCGGGACGTTGCAATTTTATCAATTAAGCCCTCCGTTAGAAACACGGAGGGCTTATTGTTTAAACATTGATAAGTTTAGAAGAAAATTGATTATGGCAGGTAACTACTACCCATTAGATAATTATCGACTTCACGCGCACAACGACGACCTTCGTCAATTGCCCAAACAATCAAGCTTTGACCACGACGTCCATCACCCGCAGCAAATATACCTTCTTTGCTGGTAGCAAATTTATCATATTCAGCAGCTATGTTAGAACGATTGTCTTGCTCAAGACCAAACTGCTCTATCAAGCCACCTTCAGGGCCCATAAAGCCCATAGCGATAAGTACGATGTCAGCAGGAATGATTTTTTTACTGCCAGCAACTTCTTGCGGAAACATTTGACCTTTATCATTTTTCTGCCAAGTAATATCAACAGTATGAACCGCTTTAACATTACCTTGGTTATCACTTTCAATCTTTTTAGTCATCACTAAGTATTGACGAGGATCTTGTCCTTGAATGGCAATCGCTTCCTTTTGTCCGTAATCAACTAACAAACGTTTTGGCCATTGTGGCCAAGGATTATCATTCTCTTGACGTTTTTCTGGTGGACGCGGCATGATTTCTAGTTGAACAGCACTGCTACACTGATGACGTAATGAGGTACCAATACAATCGGTACCAGTATCACCACCACCAATAACAACTACATTTTTGCCTTGGGCGTTAATGTACTGACCATCTTTGTGTTCGCTATCAAGTAAACTTTTAGTATTCGCTTTCAAGAAGTCCATAGCAAAATGAACACCGTTAAGTTCACGGCCTTCAACTGGTAAATCACGTGGCACCGTTGCGCCAATACACAATACTACCGAATCAAAATCAGCTTCAAGTTGCTCAACACTAATATCGCTACCTACTTCAGTATTGGTGACAAAAACAATGCCCTCTTCCGCTAAAATATCAACACGACGCTGCACTAATTCCTTTTGCAACTTCATGTTTGGAATACCGTACATTAGTAGGCCGCCGATACGATCGGCGCGCTCATACACAGTAACCATATGACCCGCTTTATTAAGCTGTGCAGCTGCAGCAAGTCCCGCAGGACCCGAGCCAATAACCGCAACGTTTTTACCACTGCGCGCTGATGGAATTTGAGCAGTTACCCAACCCTGTGCAAAGGCATGGTCAATAATTTCTTTTTCATGAAGCTTAATGGCTACCGGATCGGCATTAATACCGAGTACACAAGCGCCTTCACAAGGTGCTGGACATACACGGCCAGTAAATTCCGGAAAATTATTGGTTTTATGCAATAACTCTATAGCATCTTGCCAACGTCCTCGATAAATCAAGTCATTCCACTCAGGAATAACATTGTTTACCGGACAACCGGCAACAACGGGTGCAAACTCTGATTTTGCCGATTGGCAAAATGGCACACCGCAATCCATGCAACGAGAAGCTTGCTTCTCTACATCTTTTTGCGGAATGTCTTCATATACTTCAAGCCAATCAATTAAACGTTCACCTGCGTTGCGTTCAGTTGGCAAGGCACGACCTACGTTGATAAATCCTGTTGGATTTCCCATAATATATTCTCCTTGTCAGCTTAAGCTTTAGCGCCAGCGATGTTGTTTAAATGGATGTCGAATGCTTCAACGGCAATGTCATATTCTGAGTCAAATTTACCGCTAGCACGCACGTCACTCATGTAACCTTGCATGCGTTTGTAATCAACCGGCATAACTTTAACAAAACGCTTAACATTGTTGTCCCAATCATTGAGTAAATCACTAGCAACTGCTGAGCCGGTAGCGTTAAGATGCTGGGTAATTAATGCTTTTAACTCAAGACTTTCTGCGTCAGTATCAACGGTTTCCAAGGCAACCATTTCCATGTTGCACTTAGCAGCAAAGTTTTTGTTATCATCAAGTACATAAGCAACACCACCAGACATACCAGCAGCAAAGTTACGACCGGTAGCACCTAATATAACGGCTTTACCACCTGTCATATATTCACAACCGTGATCACCAATACCTTCAACAACTGTGGTAGCACCTGAGTTACGCACACAGAAACGCTCACCAGCAACACCATTGATAAAGGCAGTACCTGAAGTCGCGCCAAAGAAGGCAACGTTACCAATTAAGATATTTTCACTTGCTACGAACTTAGCTTGTTTACTTGGGTATACCACAAGGTTTGCGCCAGATAGGCCTTTACCAAAGTAGTCGTTAGCATCGCCTTCCAGTTCAAAATGCAAACCTTTAGCTGAGAAACAACCAAAACTTTGACCCGCTGAGCCGTTAAACTTAACCTTGATAGTGTTTTCTGGTAAGCCTTTGTCATGGTACTTCTTAGAGATTTCATTCGAAATCATCGCACCTATGGTTCTATCGGTATTGATAACATCATATTCAAGTTCAACACTTTCTTGTGTATCAAGAGCCACTTGCGCATCTTTTATCATCTGACGGTCGATAATATCGTCAATAAGGTGTTTCTGTTCAGTTGACTTATAAAGCGTTTCGTTTTCACCACACTCTTCTTTGTGAAGTAGTGGTTTTAAATCAACACCCTTGTATTTCCAATGATCAACATCTTCACGCTGGGTAAGACATTGCGTCTGACCAACCATTTCTTCAATGCTTTTAAAACCTAGTTCCGCCATAATTTCGCGTAAACCTTCAGCCATCATAGTAAAGAAGTTAACTAAAATATCAGCTCGACCAGTAAATTTGTCACGTAAATCTTTATCTTGCGTGGCAATGCCCACAGGACAAGTATTTAAATGACACTTACGCATCATAATACAACCTTCAACAACTAATGCTGTGGTTGCCATACCGTATTCTTCAGCGCCAAGTAAGGTCGCAATAGCTAAATCACGTGGTGTTTTAAGTTGGCCATCCGTTTGTACGGTAATACGGCTACGCAATTTATTACGTACCAAGGTTTGATGGGTTTCAGCTAGACCAAGTTCCCACGGTAAACCCGTGTGTTTAATTGAACTTAAGGGTGATGCACCTGTGCCGCCATCATGTCCAGCAATCAATACTACATCAGCGTAAGCTTTACATACACCCGATGCGATAGTACCAACACCTGCTTCTGATACTAACTTAACGTTAACGCGTGCATCGCGGTTGGCGTTTTTAAGGTCAAAAATAAGCTGTGATAAATCTTCAATAGAATAAATATCATGATGTGGTGGCGGTGAAATCAAACCAACACCTGGTGTAGAACCACGCGTTTTACCAATCCAAGCATCAACTTTGTCCCCTGGTAATTGACCACCCTCGCCCGGTTTAGCACCCTGTGCCATCTTAATTTGTAGCTCGTCAGCATTAGCTAAATAATGACTGGTTACGCCAAAACGACCCGAAGCAACTTGCTTAATGCGCGAGTTCATAGAATCGCCATTTTCTAGTGGGGTAAAGCGAATAGGATCTTCACCCCCCTCACCGCTGTTACTCTTACCGCCAATGCGGTTCATGGCAATCGCTAACGTGGTGTGTGCTTCCCACGAAATTGAACCAAAAGACATTGCACCGGAAGCAAAACGTTTGAAAATATTTTCAATCGGTTCAACATCACTTAATGGAATTGATGGACGATCGCTACTTAGCTCTAGTAAACCACGTAGGGTAAAGGCTGCTTTGCTCTGATCATCAACTGTTTTTGTATACTGCTTAAATTGCTCAGTATCGTTACTTGCCGTTGAATGCTGCAGTAAACGAATAACCGTTGGGCTAAATAGATGACGCTCGCCATCATGACGCCATGAATATTCACCACCTGTTGGCAATAAGTTTTCAATAGCAATACGGCTAGCTTCTGGGAAACCTTCACGATGACGTAAAAGTGCTTCTTGAGCAATTTGATCTAAACTCAAACCTTCTATTCTACTCACAGTGCCAGTAAAGTACTGTTTGATAACATCAGAGTTAATACCTAAGGCTTCAAAAACTTGCGCACCTAAATAAGACTGTAATGTTGAAATACCCATTTTAGAAAAAGTTTTCAATAAACCACTGCCTACCGCGGCTGTGTACTTCGCCGTAATTTGCTCATTTGAAAGTTCGCTATTCAATACACCTTCATCACGCAAACCATACATACTTTCTAAAGCTAAGTATGGATTTACCGCAGCTGCACCATAACCAATAACAGTAGCAAAATGGTGAGTTTCACGGATATCCGCTGATTCAAGAATGATATCGGCGTAAGAGCGTAATTTTTCACGAATTAAATAATGATGAACCGCAGCGGTTGCTAATACCGACGGAATAGCAACATGGTCGCTGTCAACTTCACGGTCACTTAATATTAAAATGGCATAACCATCTTCAACAGCATTTTTTGCGTACAAACACACACGGTCTAATGCTTTTTTAAGTGCACCAGGTTCACCATTGCCTTTAAAGGTGATGCTAATAGTTTTTGCTTGTAAGTGATCGTTATCAATATGCTGTAACTTACGTAATTGTTCGTTAGTTAGTACAGGTTGATCAATTTCAACTTTATGACAATGCGCCGCTGTTTCTTCAAGTAAGTTAAGAGACTTACCGATATAACCACGTAATGACATAACCAACTCTTCACGAATTGGATCGATTGGTGGGTTAGTAACTTGAGCAAATAATTGCTTAAAGTAGTGTGATAATTTTTGTGGACGGTCTGAAAGGACTGCTAATGGCGTATCTGTGCCCATAGCGCCTAATGGCTCTTTCGACGTACCAACCATGCCTGCAAGCACTAAGTTAAGATCTTCACTGGTATAACCAAAAGCTTTTTGTATTTTACGCAATTCTTCCAATGGCGGTTGGGCAATAGATGCCGTTGGTACTGGTAATTGACTTAACTCAATTTTGTTTTCTTCTAACCACTTGCCATAAGGCTGGGCTGAACTAACGTTTTGTTTTACTTCATCATCACTGATGATACGACCTTGCTCTAAATCAGCAATGAAGATTTTACCTGGCTGCAGTCGACCTTTTTCAACGACTGTTGACTGATCAACGCACAAGGTGCCTGTTTCAGAGCCCATCACCAAAGTACCGTCTTCAGTTAACAAGTAACGAGAAGGACGTAAACCGTTACGGTCAAGGGTGGCGCCGATAATATTACCATCGGTAAATGATAATGACGCTGGGCCATCCCATGGTTCCATAATACAAGCATAGTACTCATAAAACGCACGTCTGGTTGGATCCATATCATCTTGTGTTTGCCAAGCTTCAGGTACCATCATCATCATGACTTGCGCTAGCGAACGACCGCTTAGCACTAATAATTCGATGGCCATATCTAGGTTAGCAGAATCAGAGTTGTCATTATTACAAATCGGATTCAACATTTTCAATTCAGCATCAGTAAAGTTAACTGAGCTGAACAATGCTTCACGAGCATTCATCCAGTTAATGTTACCGCGTACTGTGTTGATTTCACCATTATGGGCGATATAACGGAATGGTTGTGCACGACGCCATGCCGGGAAAGTATTGGTTGAAAAGCGAGAATGGAACATCGCCATACCTGAGATAGTACGCTCGTCTTGTAGATCAAGATAATATTGACGAACTTGCTCGGTAGTAAATTGTCCTTTATAGACAATTTTGGTTGATGACATAGAGGTAACATAAAACTCGTCACGTTCTTTGGCAATGCTGGCATTTATTGTATGCGAGGTGTATTTACGCAAAACAAATAACTTACGCTCAAACTCTTGGGCAGTTAATGCTGCAGGTTTAGCAATAAATACTTGTTCAATGTTTGGCTCAGTTTCAAGTGAGGCCGTACCTAACATAGAGTTATCACCTGGCACATTACGGTAACCTAATAAGGTTAAACCCAAGTCAGTAATATTTTGATTTAAAATCTCACGGCATGCTTCACGTTGTGCTTGATCGCGTGGGAAGAAAATCATGCCAACGCCGTAGTTTTCAGCATTGGGTAAGCTAAAACCTAGCTTTGCAGTCTCTTCGCTTAGAAATTGGTGTGGGATCTGAATAAGAATACCTGCACCGTCACCACTTTTGACGTCGAAACCAGTACCACCACGATGCTCCATACAACTTAACATAGTAAGTGCATTCTCAATAATTTCGTGAGATTTTTTACCCTTAAGGTTGGCGACAAAACCAATGCCACAGCTGTCATGCTCAAACTCGGCGCGATAAAGGCCTTGGTCTTTTTTGTTTATATCAATCATTGCTTATTCCTATTCATCAAACTATTTCTATTAGCTTTTTTGCTGGCTCATTAAGCTGCTTGCTAATTAAGGCATATATTTTTAATACTCAAAATGTGCGCTACTGATCCTTCAGAATAATATTTAGAATTTCTTGAGCATTGAACGCCAGACTTCGACTAAGTCTTTAGGGGACGAGCTGCCATTAATGAAAATTATTATGTAAAGCGGCTGGAAAAAGTACCTGTAAAATGGTTCTGAGTCAAACCTTTTATGAATATATATGCGAGATATTTGAATATTTAACTGTTAAATACGCTATTTAAAATTACTAGTACTTACTCTAAACAGTAGCTACAGCTCATTTGTGTAAGCTTGCTTAGGTTACACAATACATTCTTGATAACAATTATCATTCGCATAAATATTGTTTATTCCGCATAAGTACTTAAAGCCTATGGCTAACGATAAAGTAACAATTCAATATTTGTACTAGGATTAATTCATAGGGAATAGTGCTACTTCAAGGCAAATAAGGATAAAGGTTTTGATTGTCCAGGTTGTGCTTGGGGTGATGAAATACAATAAACAAACCGACCATTATGAAGCTATTGACTGTCAAGATGCTTATCAACTGATAGCAGATAAACTCAACAGCTTATCCTCGTTCAATGAAGCCGAATTTTATACTTCGGGTCGCGCCAGCAATGAAGCCTCGTTTCTGTATCAATTATTTGGCCGTATTTTGGTACCAATAATTTTCCTGATTGCTAAAATATGTGTCACGAAGCCAGTGGTGTGGAGTTAAATGAAGTCATTGGCAAAGGCACCGTAGTATTAGTATTAGACGACTTTAACCGCGCCGAGGCGATATTTGTTTTAGCCAGAATCCGGGCACCAAGCACCCTAGAATGATGAATGCCTTACTTAAGGCAGCACGCGGCGGCTGCAAAATAGTGAGTTTTAACAATTTAAAAGAAGTCGCACTGGAACGTTTTTCCAGCCCCAAGACCCCATAGAACTACTGACGCCCAAGGCAACGACTATCAGCCATGCTTATTTCACCCCTAAATTGGGCGGAGATATGGCGGCTGTTCAGGGCATGGTAAAATTATTCTCGCCCGAAATGCCGAGCTAAAAGCAAACGGTGAATCTTCGATAATTGATAATGACTTTATTAAACAACATTGCCAACAATTTGAAGACTATCAACAAGTAGTAACGACACTTCATGGCACAAAATTGAACAACAGTCTGGATTATCGTTTGCACAGTTAACGCAAGCTACTGATATCTTTTTGGCCGCCGACACGGTCATTTGTACCTGGGAAATCGGCATCACTCAGCACAAACATTCTGTCGCTACCATTCAAGAAATTGTTAATTTACAGCTGTTATCTGGCAAAATTGGTAAAAAAGGCGCAGGCTTGTGTCCGGTAAGTGTCTAAAACGAGAAAGGGCTGCACATCGTGCAGCCCTTTGAATGTGGCGGGCAGAATGGGACGAGTATGGGCACTGGTTTTATTCAATAAAACTGCCACAGGGCTATGTCTGAGTAAGCAGCTACTGTTCTATCGTAAACAACACTTCTTATATTTCTTGCCACTGCCACACGGACAAGGCTCATTACGGCCAGCCGTAGGTAATGAACTAACAGGCACACTGTTCTCTAAAATTGTATTTTCGTCGTACAGGATATTAGCCAATAACCCACCTTCCCCCATTAACGAATCAAAGCCCTCAAAGTCTCCAAGGTCTTCATTTAACATATTGTCGAGTTCTTCACTTTCATCTTCTGAGTTATCATCAGCCCAAGCACTTAAAGTGGCAACAACATTAAATTGGGTTTGAATGATGCCAGACTCTAGAAGTTTACGTTCATCAACCCTATTCCACGCTTTAACTTCATCTTGTTTAAAACGGTCTTCATCAAATAAATTTTTGTCACATAGACCAATAAACTGACCTTTAAAATCATCAAGTTGATATTCAATGCAAGAATCGGCTAATGCGCTAAGTAAAAAGCTATTGGTTGAACTCGGTAAAGCCGAAAATACAGTTAGCCAGCGAGTTACATGTGCACTTAATACGAATTCATCAATAATACCCGATTCGTACTGAGCAAATACCGCTTCAATTGCAGAAGCTTTGCAGTACATCGCTTGATGACCATCAACAATAAAATTACACAATGCTTGTGTATTACCATCGGCCACATTATAAAATAAGGTCGGCGTTAATTCAGTAAGCGCATCGCCAAATACAGCTTCTAGAGGCGTTAAAAACGTATCGCTACGTGCAAATAACTGCAAACACTTTTCTAACGCTGGAGAATATTT
>MAAB01001275.1_pt1 | contig 71241 bp, 66 predicted proteins | sample 1115991 | NCBI WGS metagenome assembly MAAB01 (sample SAMN04961124, study PRJNA320927) | seawater metagenome | isolation source: sample BD02T18 sea water enriched with oil for 18 days | place: USA:Gulf of Mexico | collected 2013-07-27
GGAATGGTGCTGATAGGCAGATTCGAACTGCCGACCTCACCCTTACCAAGGGTGCGCTCTACCAACTGAGCCATATCAGCATTCATATACAAAGATTGGAGCGGGTGGCGGGAATCGAATAAGGGATACCTCTATAGATATACTTTATCTTCTCTTGTACCTACTCTTATATTAGCTACTTAAAGTAACTCATTCTCTATCTCATTATCTCTGGAACTACTTATATAGCTGGGTAGTCCCTCTGATTGCTGCCGCATTTTACCAATCTTTTTTAAAAGAGCAAGCGTTTTTTATAAAAAATAAATTATAGTTTATTTGAACAAAAACGGCTTGACTTAGGGTTAAAGTATACATACTTTAATACTTTATACTTTTAGTGTGTTCACGCTAGGACATCTATGGAAACAATTACTCATACTTCAGTCAAATGGGTTTACACAAAAGAATTCGGCAATAAGCTTATCCCTATTATATATTTTGATGGTCAAATAACCTTTACTGCAAACCAGTGGATACATTCATTGATCGAGCAAGGTTATGGTGCATCCAAGCTTGAAAGATACATAAGAGCATTAACTCATTTTTTCAGCTTTTATAATGCTCTTTTAATTTCAACTCAGCAAGAGCCAGAATACAGAAAACTTTTTGCGATGTTTATTGATGCAAAAAAATATGGAACCGATAGTTATTGTAGTTCAACTTCTCATCCTTTCTTAGATAACCTTTTTCTCAATTGGCAACCATCATCAATATCGAATATTAAATCTAATTACCTCAACTTGTTAAATGAATTTGATAAATGGCAATCGACTTATCATGGTGCAGAGCGCTTAAACCCATCGGAAGAAAGATTTTTAACTGCACATGAAAAATATCAAGATTTTAAAGTAAGAGAAAAATGGGACCCTCTACTTCACCTTTCGAATTCACGTTTTCAAACCAAAGAAGTCAGTAAAACTTCATTACAAGAACATAATCGGTTTAAAAGAGTGCAAGTTAAAGCAGCAGGCACATTCCCGCCAGATCGATTTATTGAGATAATAGAAAGTCTCAAAAATCCTCGTGACAAATTATTATGCTTAATATTAGGTGCAGGCTCACTACGTGGCTCAGAGCCACTTCATCTATTCCATGATGATTTCGTAGGAAAAGATGAAAATGGACAATTAAAAATTAGGCTTGATGATCCGGAAGAGGGTGAGTATAGCTGGGAAGATCACAATGGTAAGATTATCACAGGCACCAGAGCTACTTATATTACTCAAAACTTCAAGAATGAACACCTAGGTGACTTTAGTCCACTAAGAAACCTTTCAGCTCGAACAGATTATAAAAAAAGAAATTCTGGTCTAAGTGCTGGGTTTAAAGGAATGACATTCACTGACGATGACAACGACGAAGATAATGACGGTGAGCATTTTTTGTTTTGGTGCGATCCAATTCTCGGTCGATACGCCTATAAAGTTTACGAAGAATATAGAGATACATATATAAATATGAATCCGCACACAAACAGGCCAAATCCGAAGGGGTGGCCACATCATCCTTGGTTCTTCATTAATATTGATAAAGCAAATTATGGTATGCCGTTTTCAGTAAGCGGATTTAAGCAGATGTGGAACCGTGCAAAAAAACGAATTGGCCTGAAAGGTAAACGGCTGGGTCGGCACTCTTTAAGGCACCTTTTTGGGTTTTATTGTGCAAATGTCCTTGGATTAGATTTGGGTGAAGTTCAAACACTTATGCACCATAGTGATCCGTCAAGTACCCGCGTGTATTTTTCATTATCACTAAAAAACATTCGTCAAAAATTAGTAGATGCATTTGAAGGCAACACTGTGGCTTTAGCAGTGACTAAAATCTCGAAAGATTTTAAATTCAAAATACCTAGAAGTTGGTTTTAATGAAATATGACATTGAGTTAGAAAAAAATCAGACCAATTTATCTAGAGATAATTTGATTGGAAAAGTCGTCAAATGCACGGGGTACATAAGCTCTAAGCCTATTTACTTTAATTGTAGTGATAAGATTATTATCAACGATGAAAAATCCTATGAAGACTTTAAAATATTAATTAAAAATACATTGTGGAGTGAGTTTAAAGAACACCTCATATCGATGCACCTTGTAAATTTTGTTCCAGGGAAAACACTAGCCCCCTTTAAAAATGGAAAAAACCAAACTATAAATAATCGTTTTAGCGAATTGGCCAAGTTATCTACCTCAAATAGAAAAACCTATTTTAATTATCTTGTAAAGATAAGTACGCCCTCCAAACTAAAATCTATAGTAGAAGACTTAGTTGAATTTGTATTGTCTCAACCTCATTGGTTGCCACATTTATCACCCCATGTTTTTGCTAACATCCCTACTCATTTATTACCTTGTTTGCTTTTAAGTAGCTTTATTCCTCCACAGGAAAGTGACTTTCCTTCAGTCCTATTTAGAAGTATTGTCGCGCTCTCTTCAATAAAAAAATTAAAGTCAGACAATGAAAATATTGATGAGTTAGTTGAAAATACTATTGGCTTACCAACTGAGATTAACTCAGAATCTTGGATTCGAAATTATTATCTAGCATTATTTAAATTGGGAACTTTACATGATTTTTGGTTAGCTCCAGTTACCAGAGAGGCAATTAGGCTCCAATCAAGGGTTATTGTCCCTAGTGATATAATAGAAATAGCAAATCAATTTAAGGAACAGAATAAAAGCACTCCATCACAAATAACTAGTGCTTGGTCAAGGATTACCTTATCAACAAATATAAGCTCAATACATGACATTCCGATTCAATTAGCATCACTTGCTTTAGTGTCGTCTAAAGATACGAACCTAGATCCACATAAGTTATTTTTGATATCAATATTAGAAAAATACAATAAAGCTAATAAAATTAAATTTCCTTTGAAATATGCCAGTGTTAATAATGCGCATACTTTTTTTTCCGATTGGATTCATAATGAAAAAACTGGAGGTAACCATAAAGGGGGGGTACTACTGAATGACGAATGGACTGATTTTTTCAATCTATTTAATAATATATCCAAAGCTTCTGATAACCACAAAAAAGGTATAGCTACCCCCCTAATAGAATGGGCAGTTTTAACCAGAAGATTTACCAGTCCATGGGAAATAAAACCAACGGATCTAAAATCTGCTGGATTGGCTAAACCTGATACATTTTATTATTTTATTAACAATAAAATAAACAAGAAATCAAAAAAGTCCCTCACAAAAAAAGTTAAAAATAAAATGTGGACGGGTACTGCAACGATCTATCTAAATGTAATAAATGAACAATTACTTGAGGGAAAAGCCAACGTAAATCCTTTTAAAAATTTAAATAAGGTTAATTTTTCTGGTCCATCTTCTTCATTAAAAACTCACCGTAAAAGAATTTGTCAAAGCGGTGTTGATGTCATGCTAGACATTCTTTATTGCCCCGATGAGAATGGAAATCCAACCTATAAATGGGTGAAAGAGCGTTCAATAAATACAACCAAATCTGGTACAGATCATGTTGAAGTATGGGATGAAGATAAGGGCAAATTTATTACTGTATTTTGCCCTAGTCGTACTCATGCCTTAACTTTACTTTTACTACTTCCCCTTCGAGGTGTGCAAGTCCGATGGCTAGACTCTGGAAGTCTTGATGAATCACTTTATTGCCCTGAAACAAAACAAATGTTAGATAATAGTGAAAAACAAAAATATTGGATGAATGAATTACAATATGACCATTTTGACATTGCTGGTTGTGATACGGGGGTTATACAGTTTGTAGCCGATGAATATATTGCTGGAGAAAAAGATTACAATATTTATGTTAACTCAAACAAAACGCAATTGTGGGACCCAGAAAGTCGAGATGGTTATTATATCCCATGGCCTTATTTGCAAGAAGTAGCCGAACCGAAAATTGCTGAGTCCGAGGATGCTGAAAAATCAGAGTCGTCTGAAAAATCTAAAATAGCTGAAAAAGCTGACATATTAAATAGACCGTATGAAATACTGTTCAATCAACTAAAGTGGGTCAATACCTACTGCCCGAATCAAACTCCAATCAGCTATGTTCATGTTGCTGAAGACCGAGGTCGCGTTACTGACGTTGCTGATGTGTTAACAAATACGCCTTTTTTTACCCCGTTATTTGTTGATATTACCTCCCCCATTTCTTATGAAAGAAATGGTAAGACCTATAATGCTTTCGCTCCAATTAGCAAGACTAAAATTACTTCTTTATTCAAAGATTTATGCATTGAAGCTGATCGCGTTTGTAAAGAACAAGGTTTACCCTACCGCTTTACTAAATCAGATGGCACCCCACTTTTTGATGTTCACAGTCTAAGAGTTGCAGGTATATCTAACCTTATAAGCGCAGGTGTACCCATTCATATTGTTTCTGAATTTGTCGCGGGTCATGCAACTGTTGTGATGACATTAGGCTATTTTAAAACGTTAAGCTCAGAAGTTCGGCAGCGTCTTATTGAAAAATGGGCAAATGACCCTATTGATTCAGGATTAGATACTATTTTCAAACTTTTAGAAGATGGTAAAGACGTTAATCTTCACACCGTATCAGGTGAAAGCCACAGTATAGTTTCAGAAAACCTATCGACAATGGTGTATGTGGATGGAGGGATATGCCCACTCGGTGGCAAAGGGTCTGATGGCTGTAAAAAAGGAATGCGCTCATATGAAACCAAAAATGTTGACGAAATGAAAGAAGTTTTGGTTACAGTCCAAGGGGGCTGTAGCAATTGCATTTATTGGCTCACAGGAGAGGATTTCATTATTGAGCAAGCTTTAGAGTGTAATCGAATGATGTTAAAGATGCGACTCGAAGGTAAAGAGATAAAAGAACTTCGACATACGCTATCGGAAATCGAATGGGATATTGATGAAGCAGGATCCGTAAATGAAAAAAGAAAACTTACACTGCAAAAAATGAATTTGGTGGATAATATTAACTCGCGAGACGAAAAAATGGCTCCTTATTTAGTTGGATGGGCCAATAGGGTTAAATCATTACAATATTCTGAAGCACTTTTATCTGAATCAGATAAAAGTGACAATAAGCTAACTCTATTTGGTGATGCAAATAAACAGGACATAGCAACTGAGTTAGAAATGTCCTCAGATTTCGATTTGGCGAGAGCTGTTGTAGAACAGTCAACAATATTACCACGGCATATTGCTCCAATTCCTAGGGATGCCTCCATCATGGTACGTGAAGGGATGGATATTATTATGGCAAACATAGGTAATCCAGGTCTGATTGCTCGAATTCCAGACGAGGCTACAGCAACAAAAACGGCAAGTGTATTAGCGAATGCAATTAATGACTTATGCTCTACACAAGATATAAATGGTGTATTGGAAGGTAGAAGTAGCCTCAGTATATCTAATAACGATAAAGAAGCGCTAAATGATTTAGCAACGTCAATAATATCTAATTTAAATGCCTTGCCAAATAATAAGAATAAACGTTTAGGGACTAAAAATGACAAATAAAACAGATGAAATTGAAATTGCTTTTAATTTTTTATATTCAAAACAGAAAAAAAATATTTCAAAAATATCGGTGAAAAATATAAAAAAGGCATGTGACAAACTTTTAGCTTTAAATGCTAAGATTACCCCGACAACAGTTGCTGCATTTATAGCTGATATTGATAACGAAGCAATGTTTGAATTTTTCAATAAAAAAAACCCATACCCTCCGGTGTACTCGTCCATCAATAACAATGGCAGTTTCAAAGATTTTATTGGACTCTACCAATCCCCAAAGGATGAGCTAATTAATAAGGATAAAATGGTTCATCAATATCCTGTATTGGGTCTTGATAATAAAACCAAATCTTATATAAATATGCTTAAACATAACAATGAAGCACTGCAAAGAGAAAATAAGAACCTATCTGATCAATTAACAACGAAAACAATGAGCAAACCATTGTCTTTACTAGGCTCTGAGGAAAACGGTGCAATTAACAATAATGAAATGGTTTTAATTGAATCAGAGGAGCATTATCCTTTTAGCATGTCAGATTTGATTTCTATTATTCAAAAAATACCTAAGTTAGCTGAGAGTTTTCCTCATGTTTTCAGAATTGATGAAAGAGGAGGAAAACAGGCCATGAGTATAACCACCCCTTCCAAATCAGAAAGAATCTTCAATTCAAAAGATATGGAGATTATCACAAGTTGTAGTGACAACTTGGGGAATTAATAATGGCTGAAACATCAGGCGAAAAAAGCGTTAGAAAATGGAATACATGGTTGGAAAGTATGACCGACCATGATTATATCCTGATGATGACGGATCAAGGAAAACTTGACCGAACCAAAGTAGCCAATGGTTGTGGCTTCTCTAAATCAGTTCTTGGCTCTAACCCAAGGGTAAAAGCAATGTTAGAGGAGTTAGAAACAAAACTAAGAGAGCGGGGAATTCTACCCGAACTAATAAGTAAAAGTGAAGAAGAAGACTCTGAACCACTAAAAACTGATAAAGAATCCTTGATAAGCTCTATGGATCAATCTAGGGTGACTGAGCTTGAAAAATGCTGTACTGAACTTAAAGCTGAGAATAACGTAATTAAGGTTAAGTTAGGGCGCTTCAGTGAAATTATTGACGTTTATGCCGACTTGGATGAGTTGTAGTGATACAAACAGCGTATGAAGCAGACCTAACGGTTCGCATCACAAAAATATTTTTTAATCATAAAAAGAGCGACACATCAATTCGCTTTAGTGCTGTTTCCATCGATAAAGTTCATCACACAGTCACTAGTAAAATTGACCTTTACACAGTTAAAGCTCGCGAGACTATTTCACCAGAGCCATGCGAAGGAGAAATCTGGTCTATTAAAGGAATGGCTAGCTTTGAACAAACAAAAAGCCATAGTGGAAAGTACTTCATCAAAAAGCATCATGTTATTGTTGATGAAGCAAAGATGATCCTGCCTAAAAGTCCCATAGGTTTTAAGTCATTCATTGCTGACACACCCCATTTTTCAGGGATTGGAACTGGAATAGCAGAAAATCTTTGGAAAAAATTTAAAAGTGATATTTATAATATTTTAAAGAAAAGAGATCTGTCTAAACTCCTTACTGTAAAAGACTTAGGTAAAACATCTGCCATTAGTCTCGTGGCTGGTTTTGAAAAATTTAACTATTTGAAGTATTCAAAGTTCTTCACTAAGCATGAGATACCAGTATCAATTCAAAAAAAAATTTACAAATTTAAAGGAGTAAATGATGGAACATTAATTGAAAGATACGGTATTAAGTTTGATCCAAATCCAGCAGTAATGATCAAAGAAAACCCATTCTCACTGAGCAATTTTGGTATGTCGTTTCATATGAACGATAGAATCGCTAAAAAACATTTCAACATTAAAGATGATGATACAAGACGTTTAACTGCTGCTGTTACCCAATGTATAACAGCGCACGCTAAAGACGGACATACGATAGTTCTTCACAAACAATTAATTACGCCATTGCGAGAATTGTTACGTTACAATGAAGATCTGGTAATTAAAGCGCTATCACAAGCTTATGATAAAAGAGCATTTATTATTTATCCCGATAGCGGAGCGTATCAATATACTCCTACTTACGTTATGGAGAACGTGGTGGCAAAACGCTTTTTGAAGTTACATGCACAAGGTGAGGTATACAACGAAGCCGAAGATGCAGCTTGCGTCAATGCTTTCCAAAAATCTCCATTTGAATTAGATCCTCAGCAAAGAAAAGCTGTGAAGACTTCAATAAGCTATGCAATAAGCACCATCACAGGCGGAGCTAAAACAGGCAAAAACGCTGTACTTAACACGGTTCTCAATGCCTATTCAGAACTTGGCTATAACATTAGAGCTATCTCGCTAAGTGATCGTGAAACATCAATAATGCGCAAAAAAATTAAGAGACCATGTTCAACGATAGCGGCATTTTTAAGAGAAGATGCGATTGACGATGTGGCTGATAAAAAGTTTTTATTAGTTATTAATGAAAGTTCAATGATTGACTTGCCTACCATATTTAAAATAGTCATCCATATAGCGCCTGAAGTTCGGATATTATTCGTTGGCGATGCGAACCAGCTCCCTCCTCTATCAGCGGGTAACATCCTCGTTGATTTAGTTAAGTCAAAAGTAATAGCTAATACCGAACTAAATATAATAAAAAGCCAAGATGAAAGTAGCGTTATTCCTGGGTATTCCAAGCAGATCAACAAGGGAATAGTTCTCCCAGAACTAACCACTGACTTTATAACACATCATGAAACAGAGTTTGATTATGTTGCTGATACTTGTGTAGAGCTATATAAACAATCACCTTCTAACAGCCTAGTGGTTGCAGCCACCAATATTCTTGTTCAGAAAATAAATGTATTATGTCAAACAGAGTTGAATTCAGGTAGTAAGGTGCTTGAATTTAAGGAAAATGGAAGTGAAAAGTTTTTTGATCGACTTTATCAAAATGATCCTGTGCTTTTCACTAAAAATAACTACGAGGCTGGTGTTCAAAACGGCTCATTAGGAACATTAATTTCTGTTGAGAAAAAAGACGGGCACTATGGCATTGTAAAAATGGATGATTGCGAAGGTGAGGATAATGAATTCGTGCTATTAACAAAAGAATTACTTTTATCATTAAAAGCTGCTTATGCAATCGAACTTCACAAAGTTCAAGGTTCACAATTTCCAAGAGTTATCGTTGCTTTGACCCCAGAAAGAAAATTAGATCGTGTTTGGCTATATACATCGGTTACGCGAGCTGAACATGAAATACATATAGTTGGCCCAAAAGCGAAGATGATTAGTGCAATAACAAAAGTCAGTAATGTGAATAAAAGGCAAACAAACCTAGTGAATTTATTGCAGAAATAGTTGTTGCCCATAAAATTAGAATCTTAAAACTCTTACTATCAGAGCAACATTCTCTTTTTACAAGAGTTGCGTAAATTATAATATTCGAATGTGTTTAATAGCCCGTCATAGCAAATAGTAATTTGAAGCCGATAGACTAGGATTAAATAATAAGTGGCAGTTATTAATCTCAGTAACTAGATAATGAAAAATAGTACAACAGGCAAGACTTGTTAACTTCAACTCCCTAGAACAATATAGCAACTAATTAATATATGCAAAATAAGTGTTTATAATTATCAAAATAAGAATAAATTTTCTTGGAGAATCAGTGGAAGATATTTTAATTATTTATAAGGATTTCCAATCTAATAATGAGCTTGGAAGAGAGATATATCAAGGGTTAACAGAGGTTACATTTCCAGATGTTAATTTTCGTAACCACCCAATCACCATAACAAAAATGTTCTCAAATCAATCATACCATCGGTGGATTGTAAAAAATGTTACGCATTCGAGCACAGTAACTACCATCCTTTTATCTTCTAGAGATAATTCAAGTGATGAAGAATTCCTTAGAAAGACCTACTTGAACCATAGTAACATTCTTAGTAATTTAACTATTGGTACTTTTGTAGAAGTTGACTTTGGGTACATTCATTCAACTAAAAAGTCCAACGGTAACTTAGGTTCAATCAAAAGGTATCCCGACTTAGCTAACGATGGAGAAATGCATAAACGAAGGCTTTGTGTTGTAGTTAAAGCTTGCTCAGATCACGTACAAGTAGTTCCGATTAGCTCACAAGAACAAATATTGTCTGATCAATCTATTTGCTTGATCAGCCATGACTCTTTGCTTGATTTGGTCAATTACAATCAACCTAATCGTAATAGTTACTCTCTTGCGCATATGGTAGAGGCAGTTTCACTTAATAGAGTATTACCACCTAAGTCGAGAAACAAAGATGGTGTGTACAGAAATAATAGGTACTTAAAACGATTAAATAAGACAGACTTAAAAACTTTTATTACTTCGCTTGCATTCGGAGTAGCACTGACTGATTTCACTAAAATAAAAGCGCAAAACTCAAAAAACTTTATTGAGAATAAGCAACTAAAGCAGGAGCTAGAAACTCAAACAACAGAACTTGAAGATCTCAAGATTAAATTCGAAGAGTTGACGAGTAAACTAAGACAGCACGAAGCAACAAAATATTTACTTGAAGATACATATAAAAATCTTGGGAGAGATATTGGAGATATCCCAAAAGAAATAAAAGAATTGCATGAGATCTTAGCTTCTGAATAGTAAGTTTATTTGACATTATCAGGGAAAAGAGTTAAATTTATTAACAGATGGATTGGGGACAGGAACGGCTTCCTGCCAATCGACCCGTTAATTCGGATTGCCGTTAATGTAAAACATTCTGAAGAACCGCTACTACAGCGGTTTTTTGGTTTCTAGTGTTTGATAATTTATAGCCTAGTAAGTTTACACTAATAAAACTATTGCATCTCTATTGCCGCGCCAAGATTAAAAATCCTATTTATATTTCATTGATTGTTCTTGGCAATTTTTTATAAATTATCTCAAGTATTCGATGAAAAGTTGCTCGACTCACAATGGAATAATTTTACCAAAAAAATCTTCATCATCTGGTCATTTTATTATTTCTGATTAACTGGTATGAACTAATGAACTGCACTTACCAATTAACTTTTCAATATCTATTGCCGTAATAGTAACTTCGTTCCCATCTTTATCATAACTAGCTCGATGAACACAATGATGTCTTAGTTCTACTGCTTCGTTGATATAAGTATCAACAACATTAAGTGGATTAAACAGGTCTACACTTTCTTTACCATCAAAGCTCACTATAATTCACAATATTGCTTCTGACCATGAAAACAATATATTTCCAGAGAAAATTACACATTCAGCAAAGTTATCTAAAATATTTTCTAGATAGTAAATTGGTTGGAAAATTTGAACCATCCCATTTTAATATGCGGACTTCTCTGCTCAGTACCTTTAAATACAAGGATAATCTACTATTAATTTTTAATGCTCATAAGATATTTTAAACATTTCGAGTTGAATTCAATTACACGAAATCCGCGACAATACCATATTATATTGTTTTGTCGCGGATTTTATGTTTACACATAATCCGCGACAGTTTATCATTATAACAAGTTATCGCGGATTCTATGTAGGTGGCACTTTGTTTACAGGTCGAAAAAAAGAATTAAAACAACTCTCTGAATGGGCTTCTAAAAAAGAGGCTAAAGTCATTGTGTTAACTGGTCGTCGTCGAGTAGGGAAAGTTGTCTAATAAAATTTTTTGGTGACAACCAGAAGAAACCATATTATGAATTGATCGGACAACCACCAGGGAAAATTAATAGGAAGTCTGCTGAACTTGCTAATGTTTCTCAACAAATCTCTGATACATTTAATACTCACAGGCCAATTCTCAATGACTGGGAGGATGCTTTAAATTTGATTGCTGACTGCGTAAAAGGTGGCAACTGTATATTGATGATTGATGAGATCAATTGGTTTGGTAAAACAGCTACCAACATTTCAGAGAGTTTATTTACTCTTTGGGAAAGTAAATTAAAGATGCTTCCCTCTTTTACGCTAATTCTAACGGGTTCACTGGCAGGATGGATTGACGATAACTTTTCAAAGTCAACTGCGTGGTATGGAAGAATAATGTGGCAACCTATACTCCACCCTCTATCACTTAATAAAGCCCTATCATTCATCCCTGTATCAAAAAGAAAAAGAATGACTCCTTGGGAACAATTAAGTTACTCAATGATTGCGGGTGGTATACCTCAATATTTAGAAGTACTTAATTACTCAAAAACCATCGAAGACAATTTAATCAGCTTAGCTTATTCCCAAAGTGGATATTTTTTTAATGAGTACGAGCAATTGATGCGTGAACTATTTCGTGCGAAGAAAACAAAAATAAATAAGATATTAGAGTTACTTAGAGATAAAAACTGTACTGCTGATGAAGTAGCCAAAGGGTTAGGATTAAGTAAGGCAAATGGTGACCTTTATGCTGATTTGGAAATGATGGAAAAAAGCTTTTTTATCGATATAGAGGAACAGTGGGATATTACTACCAACAAAGTATCATCACGAAACAAGAAATATTACATATCAGATCCTTATTTAAGATTTTATCACAAAGCAATATTTCCATATAAAAATAAAATAGAGAAATCCGTGGCAACATTACCAAAAAACTTGGAGTCGTTGTTAGGCTTTCAGTTTGAGTATGTCATGAGGCAAAATATTAATTTAGTATTTAAAATTGTAGGTGTGAACAGCCAAGATGTTGAACACTACTCCCCCTATTCTAGATCAGGGTTACAAATTGATTTACTCATTCAAACCAAGAGGTTTTTTTACATCGTTGAATTGAAATTCAAAAAGGGATTACTCGATTCAGGTGTTGTCAGAAATATGAAGCAAAAATTAGCTCGCTTTGGCACCCCACACAAAAGTAAAAGCATAAAAACAGCTATTATTCATGTTGGGGGAGTAGAAAATTGTGTTAATGAAAGTGAGTACATCGATATTTGTGAAAATATAGTGGATCACATCTAATGATTTAAAAGAGACAAAGGGGATTAATAAATTCGTCAAAGTTCAATATAAAACTGCTTAGCGGATTTAACTTATTGTGACATTCACTACCGATCCAACAGCTCCATTTTGAATAATTATTCAAACATCATTTCTTTCTCAAAATCGGCAAAATAATTTTTAATCTGATAAAATTCATATAAGAGCACATTAAAATCACTATCTAGCGTAAACTTGTAAAAAATGAAAGGAAAAGCTAATGGAAACCATATAAGATGCTGAATAACATAGAAATATAAAGCAATCAATTACAGTGCTAACCGAGCTAAAACACAGCATACAACCTATTGATTAATAGGGTTATTTTTATAAACATAAGAATAATACAGATACGCACAATAAATATTAATTCACAAATAATAGATATGCATTCACAGAGTTTTTACAATAAATTTTAAATTTAACCGTAACGCCTTAAGAAAGTTAATTCACGATAAAGTAATTATATTATTTTATCGAGATCACCTATTCCACATTATCAAAAGCTTTAAATATCACATTAAGTAAAGCGCGTAAGTCATCCCATTCAGTATAATCACAAGCCTCATTGTCATTTTTATATTCGTTTATTCGAGTAAAGAACTTATCTTGAATACTTCGTTTGTGCATGACCTCCCCTTGATACTTCCCTAGACCTTCAATAAACCCCTTCCATTGCACAGGGCTTAGATCTGAGTCATTTTCTTTGAGTATGTTTGGGCCTAGATAAAGTTCAACGCTAGCGGCTAGACCGTTTACATTGAGATCAACCCTACCGCTAGGTCCTAATGTTGGATAATTTTCTAAGAATTTAATATCAGGGTAATTACAAACCGCGATGTTATCAGGGAGTTCGATTTTAGATAAAGCTCTTCTGGCATCGAAAGCTGCGGCATCATTATCAAATATTGCGATAATGCGGTTAGAAATCCCCGCAGCGGCAAACGATTTTATATTATTTACAAGTGTTCCTGCGCTACCTTGAGCACGATACTGAGAAAACTCAAGAAATGTATAATACTCAGCAAGGTGTGGGTAAAGCACTTCCAAGGCTTTCTTTATAATTTGAACATCTGATGAGCCTTCAGTCATAATTATTCTAGGCGCATTTTCAGGATGATCTTGAATAAGTGACTTTATAGAGTTATTACAAACATCATCGCTTTCAACATAATAACCTGCATGTAGAACCTCTGTTAAATCTTGTACAACAAGGTCATCATCAGAAGATACGCTACATGCAACTCGTATTAGCGATCTAAAATCAGTTGCAAAAAAGCCAAGCTCATAGTCTTCATCAGAAAACATGTATTTTCTAACCGTGTCTAATTTTTCTATTTCCTCATGCTCAAGAAAGTGAAACTGTTCTTTGCTGTCAAAGACTTCTTTAAGTGTTGCCATATAGACATCAAAATTTATCGTTTCTAAAGTATTAATTAGTGATTCTATCCATTCACTCAGGTCTTCTTTCCACCAAGATTTATATTCACCAATCTTCTGATTTCTTATCCGCTCGAAATCAACTCTACACCTTTGCATTGTAAAGCCCATAACATCAAGGCGATCACAAATTTTTGATACCTGGCATTCATATGTTAACGCTCTTTCAACTTCGTCATCATCAGGTTCAAATGTCCCCCAAACAGCAGGGTTTCTATCTGATAAATTTCTGTAAAATATCTTTTTATCTGTCTCACGGAAAATCGTCATAACCGTCGAAACAGCATAACTTTTTGAACTAACTAGGGGATAGCCATTAACGGCAAGATCAGTATATGAACCCATGATTATTATTCTCTGGTTATTATTATTGTTTACGAATTATTTTGGTGATCTTTAAACAATAATCGCAACTAAATTCTGACGAAGCTGAACCAATGTACTTTGTAATTCTAAGTCCCATAAACTACCTAAATAATCGACAACAACATTTACATCGGATGGAAACAATACTTTGCCTTCGACTTTAGCAAATGGCCCATCCGTTTCGAGTAATACTCTATCCTGAGGCAACCAAGAAATAACTTTCTTGCCTCTGGTTGATTGCAGCATTGCTGGCCCAATAGAAAAGTAGCAACCCAATTCGACGGCCTCTGATACTTGTTTCTTTGTTCCTAGAAACCAGTGCAATATAGGTGTGCCAGACTTTGGGAATTCACCAAGACAATCCAATGTTTGATCAACTGCATTTAAGCTATGGATAGTTAAAATTTTATCATCAAATTCTTCACATTTTTTTAGAATGTGTTTGAAGACCAACAATTGATCATCTAAGTGCTCTTTATAACCACTAGAGCCATCAAGCCCTATTTCACCGATATATCTTGTTTCGCCAATTAATTTGTCGAACAACAGCAATTCATTTTTTCTTTGATGGGCCAATTGTGGGTGCAACCCTAAAGCAGTTTTACAGTGCTTCAACCCTTCTGTTAATTTTATAGTACCTTCCCATGCAGAAGGCACTGTCGTAACAGACAAAACATAGTAATTAGATTGCCTTATGTCGTTTAATATCTCTTGGTGATCAGGATATAAATCAACATGACAATGCAGATCCATCATTATGTTTTTTCCGATTTCAAAAATGTATCAACTTCTGTTAAGCCACGCTCTATTGTTGATTCTAATTGATTTCTTATCGTTATATCTTCTGGGATAGGTCCACTTTGTCGCAACCAAGATTTATAGTTATTGGTTTTATTTTGCCTGATAATTGCCGTTGATAAGGCTTGAAGATCATCACGTGTATCTTTTTCTTTCATTAAGCCTTTAAGTCTTTTCGTTTTATAAGGTGCATCAACTGTAAACCCAGCATGATGTACAGAAGCTCTTCTAATGATGCATGGAACACAATGCCCACACTGTTTATTATCTCGGTGCCAATGACTACATGACACACTTAGCGGAATAGCCTTTTCTATTGCTTGCTGATCGGCACACTCTGCTAACATTTCACCCTTTGTTTTGAATTGATACGGGTTAACGAATTTCACATGAAATCCAGCATCTTTGAGTAATGATTCTAAACGACTTAAAAAATGAGGGTGGGTAGTACGAGTGCTATGGCTACCTATCCGTCTTCGAGTTAATGGTGGGTTTATAGATATATACCCATTTTCAGGCACTATTATTGTTGAAATATCAGAGCCATTATTTGCACTTCTTAATGCTGAAATACCAAGGACTGCCATAGCGAGGAAGTTAAAACTTCGCCCTCGCATTGTTACATCAGTTTTATCTCTCAGCCTATCAAGAAGATGCGGAGAAATTGAATAGGATAATTCGCCAAATGGCGGGGATAACAATGTTTTTATCTCTTCTTGTTTAGCACCATCTCCACGATAAGCATGACTCACTAATAATGGTTTATAGTCAGAATCTCCATTCAGTATATCTATGGCACCTACTGCACTGTCTAAGCCGCCAGAAAATAAGCAAACTGCATTTAACCCCTTTAGGCTCCTAGCTTTTGTTTTAGCTTTGTCACTTTTTTTAGGTTTTGGCATAACCATCGTTGTTTTTTCAAATGTAAACTCCCACTGATCGCCAGTTAAGAAGTTTAAAATTGAGCTTAACTCAGGTGCCAAAAAATCCCACATATTTTCATCTGTTACCGGAATATGTAGATGAATTTGCCTAGACCAAGCATTTGACGCTTTATCTCTAAGTTCAAATGTATCTGCTGCGGTAACCGCAGTAGCAATAGTAACTAGATCTATCGCATCAGCATCAACGTACACACCTAAACCACGTATTGTTTCTAATAGTGCTCTGGAAGCCAAACTATGCTTGCTACTATCATATTGGTGCGTGTGATAAATTTGAACTGGGTGGCAGTCTTCAGAAAACTCAGGAAGTTTTGAAGGGTCGTTATTAAAATAAAAATTAGTCATCGAAACTCTCCCACTCATCAACTGTCATGGTAATAGCATCAATTTGAATTTTTGTAATATTGTCTCTTGTTATACTGCTTGGGTTACCATGTGTAACATTTTCTAGTTGTTCTTGTGCGATCACTTTAATTAGCTCCCTTAATTCTTCTTCCATCCTGTGGTGTTTACTTGCGGGTTCGACATGAAACCAAGCCCTTCCCATACCTGTTACAACGTCCTGAAAAATAAGATCTGTTAGATAGCAAGAAATAGCTTCTTGGATCACATCATCAGTAAAGCTTTCAGGTTCAAAGTCATTAGTATCTGGTAGCGCCTCTTCCAGTGCATAATCTAACGCTATTCTAACCGCATCAGAATCAGCATTATCTGGTGCTAGATGTGATGCTATTTTATCAATTGCTTGATCAGTAGTTAAACCTTCTAGGTCACCAAGTGATAGTGTTTGGTGATTTACCGTGACATTATCACCACGCATGATACCGAGTAATCCAGTACCAGCAGTGATCCCACTTGCTAGCCGCCTACTCGTTCCTTTGCCACCACCAGAAGATTTCTTAGCGTAGCTCTTTAAAGATTTACGTAATTGAGACGTACCACCGCCAGATTGTGCATATTTACCAAAGGCTTGTCTGGCACTAGCGAAACGATTGGGTTGTGCTTCTATATGTGCAGGGCCGGGAATTTCACTTTGAACCTGACTGTTGTCAATTTCATTATTGTCATTTCCTTGCTCACTATCTTGTGATCCATCCGAGCCATTCTGATCTGTATCTATATCCCCATCAGTACCTGATGCAGGTTCTATTGTGATGCTGTCTCCTTGCTCTGCCCAAGGAGGTACAAGTGGACTTTGATTATTTGGACCAAGCGATGAAGCCGAAGTACCCATTATTTAATTCCTTCTAATTCTTTTTTAATTCGAGACATCCATTTATGTTTAGGAATGTTATTTAAAAATGTAAGAAAACTAGCCCTACATTTTTGATCTTCAAGAGCCAATAATCTTGCACCATAGATACCTATTGGCATTTCGCTCCAGTCACCAATTGATTTAAAGTTATCAATTAACCCATCCATTACCGCCATATATTCTTCTTTTGGGGTGGTTTTGAGCAATTCGGTATTTACACCACTGAGTCTATTTTTTTGCTTCATTAATGCATCAACTAACTTTTGAGCAGCTCCTGACATAACTGAATTAACAGCCCCCATCGGTATGCTTTCTCTACTTAAGTACGCTGCTGGAGTTAAATCAATTTCTGTAAATTGAGGGGACAGATTTGACCATTGCTCAATAAAGTCAGGATCGGCTTGCCATTCCTCAGGTAAGTCGATGTCAGAAAACTCTATTTTTGGATCTTCTAATTCTGCCAAAATTTTTGGCTTACCATTTTCCTGATCAATTAATTCGTAAAGTTTATTCGTAGCTTGTGTTCCTAAACAACGTTCAAAAATGACAAGTTTAGTAATTGTCTTTTCATCAAGTTGCATGCCTCGCCTTAAGGCCGTTTTTCTTCTCATTTTGACTTGATTCAAAAGGCGTTTTACGATTCGGGGATTGCCATTGATGTTCGAGGACTCAGCTAGTAGTGGAGCTAGTTGCTCTGCAACGATAAATTTACCTCTTAAATCAGGCAAGTTATTGATGTCTTGCTCCTCAAGTAACTCATCAATTGTTATTGGTGATTGCTTCCAAGACAACTTAAGTGACTCTTCTAAAGCAGCTCTTAAACTTTCCAGTTGTTCTATAGTTACACCATGATCTTGAGCTATCAACATCATTAAATAGGCACGAATTTCAACTGAACCTGGACGCGGCACATGCACAGGTATTTGTATTAGCTTATCGAGGTAATCTGTTTGGTGACGCTGCGAAACACCCTTATGGTATTCTGGTACAGCAAGACGGATCATGTCTTCATCAGCCGCTATTACAAAAGCAGTGTTAGGTAAAAATAAAAACAGCCGGATAGCTTCTAACGTAGATATAGCATTAAAGGGTGAACACCTATCTAAATTATCTACGTAAACGATTAATGGCTTATCAAACTCTTCGAGTAATGCGGAATATGCTTTGCGAAATTCTTTAATTTCTTTCGGTGGAGAAAATGCCTTTTTAGCCTTTACTAGTCCTTTATTCTTTTTAGCAACATCCTGAACACCTTGAGCGGCTTCTTTTAGATCTTCAGCATCAATATCATCGTCTTCATCATCGCTAATCAATCCAAAGATTTTTTGAAAACCACCCCCTGTAGGAATACCAGCCAAAGCAGAGCCACCATCCATCAAAAGCCCCATGAGACGTATCTTATCCACTCGGCCTGCAAATTCTTTGGCTTTCTGTGTTAAGCCTTTATCGCTTTCAGCCTGCTTTATCAGTTTTGACGCAATTGTTTCTAACAATGCTGCCTTAGCATCATCATAACCTTGAAACATCCAAGCATCAAAATGCACTTGAATATATTCCTGTTCATCGCTTTCTAAAGACTTTTTGGTTAATTCAAGTATTGTTGATTTACCAGCCCCCCAATCACCAAAAATACCAACACTGATAGGCATTAAATCTTTTTCGGTAATTAGATCTTTAATTGATTGTGCTGTTTCGTTGAAATTTAAAAAATCGATTTCTGATTCTTTATCTGACCACATGTGAACTCCCTTTGCATATATCCTTCGACACTATCACATGATCTGAAGGCGGATCTGTTATGTATTTAGTTTAAGTAATTAAAACAAGCTTTAATATCTACCGTGTTGAATTAAATCAAACTATTTCTCTTTATTATTTATTCTTTCAAAAGTTCGATGCACTGTTGCCCTACTAACACTATATTTTCTAGCTAGTGCGGAAACAGATTCACCATTTAATTTAGCTTTATATAATTCTGTAGCTTGCTTATCAGAAAGTGCTGGCATTCTTCCAAGATGTCGTCCTTGTGCCTTTGCTTCTAAGGTCTCTTTCAAGCTGAGCGAATACACCACAAAGATTGATCATCGCGTTAGAGAATGGATTATCATTACCTGTATTTAATGAACCATCAATTATATTCAAACAAGCTTTTTTATGATGGATGCTATCAATAACATCTAAAATAGACTTTAGTGATCGGCCTAGCCGATCAAGGCGACAAACAATCACTACATCGCCTTCACGAATAAAATCAACCAACTCTTTAAGTTTTTCATCATTTTTAACTGAAACACCACTGTGTTTTCCATGAAATATTTTTTCACAGCCGAAATCATTCAACTGCTTTAGTTGAAGGTTTAATTCTTGTTCTTTTGTCGAAACCCTGGCAAAACCCACTTTCATATGAAACCGTACTTAAGTTACACCTTTCGTACACCTTATAAAAATACTGTACGAAAGTCAACGAAAACATTTACGTACACGTACGAATATGAACACCATCTTACGAACAAATTTAGCTAAAAGTATTCCTTATATCACTTTAATTCACATAGCATTTTTCATAAGATTATTATTTTAAATATAATAAGAGATGCCGATGTCAGAAATTGAAAATGCTATTGATGAAAAACTTAATAAATACCTTAGTGAATTAGCAGAAGTCGAAAAGTTTAAACATGAAAATATAGGTACATGTGAAGATGGTCGCTCAAAAGTACAAATTACTTGTCGTAATGAATATTTAGACCATGACGTTAGCGTGGTACTAAACGATGACAGCATTGGTATTTTTCCATACTTCGAAGGGCATATAGCAAAAATGAACGTGCAAGGAATAAAGGAAGTAAACATCACACTATATGGCTATTTTCCTGGAATGATACGTAGCTCAGATGAAGTTGAGTATATTGAAGGTGTAGTTAAAACATTAAGGTCTGGAGCAACAAATTATTTCTTTGGTTCTTATGGTTAATTTATAAAAACTAAACTGCACAATTCAAAGTGGTGAGCACTTTTCCTATTGCCCTTCCTTTACAATTCAGTATTATTCACTCAGTAAAAATTTTAATCTAAAAGGAATAATAAAATGAATAAAGCTGAATTAATTGAAAAAATTGCTGAAGGTGCAGACATATCAAAAGCCTCTGCTGGTCGTGCTTTAGATAGCTTTCTTACATCTGTAACAGAAGAGTTGTCAGGAGGTGGTGAAGTTGCTTTAGTTGGTTTTGGAACTTATAAAGTTAACGAACGAGCTGCTCGCAAAGGCCGTAATCCTCAAACAGGTGCAGAGATCCAAATAGCTGCCGCTAAAGTACCTTCGTTTAAGGCAGGTAAAGCATTGAAGGATGCTTGTAATAGCTAGCGAATCCAATCTTAGAGATGGGTATTTGTATAATATCCACCTCAAAACTCTACTGGTCTTTATAATTTCTTCTAAAATATTTTAAGTTAAATAAAATATGAAAATGACATCATTACAACTATTGCATAAAAACATGCTAGTGATTGGCAGTGAAATGCAACAATTTCAAATTACTGTTGGTGCTATTAGTTTTGATTGCTTATTTTCTTCTAGGGATACCCCACATTATATTTTATCGCTAACTTTAAGAGGAGAGCACCCGAAATTCTTTTTGTTTCAAGTTAAACCTGGCTACTGGATAACCCCCTATTTCGGTGATTTTTACGATGAACTAGCCGCTGCGCTTCGCACAGGTAAAAATACTGGGAATAAGTTAATGCCAAAGGAATTTTTAGAGAACTTAAATAGTAAAATACCTACAAAGGCTTCTAAGAAAAGAGAGCCTAACGCTGGTGAAATAATTATATTACGCCCAGATATTACTGAGCAAAGGGATAGACCTTACTTTAATACTTGGATGTATTGAAAGAAAAGCACTAACAAAGGTCCTACAAAAGAAAACAGACATAAAACTCTGATGGTTTTAGGGCCAGAAGCTTTAGCTTATAGTATTGAAAAGAATGCCTCTTCCAAATGGAGCGCTATCGATATGAATAAAGAATGGGGTATTTAAGTTAAATTCATACTATGTGCTAGGCCAGAAATAAGTCCATCAATTTGATTGTCTTTTAAAACATATTTAGGCACATACTTCATCCTTGGAGGTAAATCCTGTTGCTGACAAAGTAATGCTCCGCGATTTTGGCCAAATGATGAAATAATGAAATCTTTCAAAACACTTGGTCCTTCTACCTGATAAGCAGTTCTAAAAACGGATAAATCACCAATCCAACCATCAACCTCTATCCAGCAATGACCACTCCAAGATGAAGATATCACTTTGCCTGATTTAGTCGGTTCGGGTAAATTCTTTTTACATTTAAAAATGGTTTTCCCCGATATTTTTAAATCCCCTGCGACTACCATTGCTGGTATAGAGTAATGGTCTTTTAAATAACCAACCCACATTGAACTCAACATTGCACAAGCGCCAAATGTAGGGGGAACATTCCTCATAATATCACGAGCAACGTCAAGTAGATTCTGTGGATTATCAAGAGTATAATCTTGGTATTGCTGGACATCATCGACGCCTCTATACCGTGCAATGAGTTGGATAAACTTGCTATTTTTCATTGATGACCTTTATTTAAATAACCTTACTTTGAAACGGACCAATAGCTAACTTTGGTGCCTGAAATGTAACCAATAATTAGAAACACGTACCTCAACCTATCTGTAATTGATGACACGGCACTTTGGACACTGGTAACTTCTGAGGTGGTATTAGCGAAAAAAACAGTTAGAGAATAGTCAAATTTCCAACCAATAAGTAATCCAAAGAGCATAACGGAAAGTACGGCAGGTGATAGCAAATCAATTTGTTCAGTTAGCTGTAATACACCCGCTGTGACAAGAAAGTACGCTAAACCGCCAAGTACGGCCCCTGAAATAACGGCTCCAAATAATTCAATAAAAACCATAATTTATTTCCTTATAGATCTACATTATATTGACAAAAACAGGGCCGCTTTTAGCAATGCACTGACCATTTTTAACTGCTACAGCCTCAACCCAGTGTTGTCCTTTGTAGGCTGTAGCTTCTTTATGTATTGAGGCACCCTTAAAAAAATCACCTCTAAGACACTTACTTTCCAACGCTTCATTGCCATTATTGACAACTTGCCAATAAATCTGTGTTTCATTACATAAGTGATCTTTAACAACGAATCTTATCCAATGGGACTTCGGGACCTCTTTATAAGAAGCCAAATCACCTAATGCAACTGACGTTTTATCTTTTTGTACTACAGCCTTAACATTTAGCTTTGATGCGTATGATGATAATGGCCATCGCAAAGCCTCGCAATGACTAGGGAGTTTTGATGTTGCTTTCTTTTTTACTGGCTTAGCCTTAGCAAATTTATCTCCAAATATTTTTTGCCACTTTTTAATAGATTCGGCCTTATCCATTTCAGCATAGGCTTCATTTACCCAAATATTATATTTATTAACTTGCGATTTAAAATTTTGATATTTATTTTCATCCCAATGGCGATTAAAATTTTCTTCATCATCTACCGGGTTGTTTACTATTGGCATTGATTCATTTTCATCTAACCAATCATTTAGTCGATTAAAGAAATTCTTAAAGGTAGTTGGGAGATCTTTAAAATCGTCAGTTCCCCAATATTTATCTGACCAGGTAACCTGCGATGCTACTAATGTCGTTAATAAAATAGACTTAACTGAAAATGTTTGTTTGTGATCTCTTAAATATTTAAATAGCCTTATTGATTTAATTAGATTGTTGTTAGCAACAACTTTATTGTTATCTTTAACCCAATCGCTATATTCAACACTAGAGCATGACTCAAGTTTGTTAGTTAGCTTGTTGCAAACATATTCTTGATGGCCTAGTAAACCAACTTTGCGAATACATGGCACAACATCAATATGAAATTCACCAGCATAATTTAATTTTACACACCGCGTTTGCCTTGACGCTTTTCCTCTGTATAGCGAAGAACTATTGAATAGCTCATAAATTTTTTGAATGTAGTCCTTAGGATCCCAGCCTTTAATTGGTTTAAGGTAGACAACTACATCAGCATCAAAAATTGCTTTTTTTACTGTCGGTTTAATTATCGTCCTATGCGAATAACTCCCTTGAGGAATAGCCGTTATAAATGACGAATTGAAATTATCACTGCCTTGTATAAAACTTGTTATTGTTGCAACTCGCTTTTCCAAGGTATCAACTCGGTGTTGATTTAAGTTAACTTCATTTATTAAAAATTCATTAAAATGTTTAACTAATTTCATGCAACAACCTCATAGCCATTTTCTCCATTAAGCACTACACCCCAAGGATGGGTTTTAACGTCATGATCAGGATTAAAATGATAGAAGACGATTTTGGGCAAGTGCCCTTGATTTAAACCGGAGCCTAACCTAAAAACAAAGGATGCTTGAGCTGCAACAAAGAAGTTAAGTTGCTCTAGATTTGGATAATTAGGTCTAAGATCATTATTAATAAATTCTAAGGTGCTTTTAACTAACCTGCCTTGCTTTACTTCACTACATAATTTGTCATAACCAAGCTCTCCTGACTCCAACATCACCCTATAAAACGCGGCATCGGGGAATTCATTGGATATATCATCTAAACGCAGAGGTAAACTTAGCGAAATACCAAGGTTAATACAGGTGGCTTGTTTATCACTATGACCGATAACTTCAAACTTGAGTTTTTCTCCATCATCTAACTCTTCGTTAAAATGCCACTTTTTCTTTGTTCTTTCCCAATCAGCCACGTGTGTATTTTGCATATTGCTAATAAGATGTCCCGCTGCTGCGAGCATAGGAACTGGTGCAACACCACCATAAACTAAATGTTTTTTGCCGTTATTCAACGAACGTCCACTATCCTTTATAAATAAAGGTAATCGACTTACTTGTTCTAATTGTTGTTTTAATTCATCAATATTGGTTGTCTTATGGCTATTATCAAATTCAATATCAAAAGGCTGAGCTTTAATACGCTTTAAATTTCGCGGCATATAATTTTTAACATCACCTATGCTGTGATCAATCAACCCCATGTGACGTATTTTAATTAATTGAGAATCTTCAGCTTCTTTTCTATCTTGATATTCTGAATAGAAAACCATTGATAAAGAAGTAACTAGCAAGACCGTGCATAATATTGCATCCCCTCCTCCTAACGTCAGAGTTATAGGCCCCCATTGTGTCGGTATATTTAGGGTTGCACTAATCACTGCAAGCCCACCTATAGATGCAATCAAGATTATTTTGGCAATCCCATTTAGAGTCGGATTCCTAGAAGCCTCTAAACATCGCAGCAAAAAACTAAGAACTACTTGTAATACTCTCATCATTTTATAAAACCTTTCCTTTAACAAAGCTTTCATCAGGTTCAGGGTGCTCACCACCACCGTACCATTTGCCCGTAGCTAACCAACCAGTGAAATACATAAACCAAAGTGATGCCCAAGGGACAATCGTATCGCTAAGAAATTTGCTCGATGTCCATTCATCTGAAGATGGTAGGTAGAGGCATAATTTGGTTGTTAACTCATTAAAAATGTAAATGTGCGGTGGCTCAACACCACCAGTAATTTCATATAAATTTGGATCTATTACATAAACCTGTGGTGAAGTTCTAATGTCATAGAGAACTTTTATCTTGTAGCTACCGTATAATTCGTCCAGATCTAACTGGCAATGCCAAATCAATTTCCCCTTTTTAATAAAGCCCTTCCCTTGAGGGAACTTAGCATTTAAGAAATATAACTGCTGGCTTAAGGTTATTGTCGTATTAGTATATTCCTTCATCATTATTTACCGAAAAATGTATTAGCCTTAACAGGGGTTGCTGTTGCTACAGATGAGATAGCTCCAGTCTTTTTGATAAACAAATTATTGCTCTTTCTAGTTTCATTAAGCACCTCAAAATGTTTGTCAATTGCTTTTGAGGAAGAGCTTTCACCAAGTAACGTATTTAATTTTTCTTTAATTAGTGGCAATGAGGTAACACTGGCAAGATCTCTCAGTTTTTCAACAAAATCGCTGTGCCAATAATGAAAAGCTCCAACACGTTTAGGATCAAAATTCCATTTTTCAGCAAAGTTTTCATGTCGGTTTTTAGGGTTTGTAACCCACATTTCTATTTTGCCATTTACCACCTTGGTCCCAATGTAACCAGTCATGCTTTCCACAACTGTTAGCAGTACTTCAAGCTCGTTATTAAACGATTGTTGAGTCACTAAATCCTTATAAGCGCTTGCTGCTAACGTTGTTATAATTATTGATATTGGCGCTTTACCATCGTAGTTATTGTTATCAAAAAATAATAAGTCTCTATGGCGTTTCATGATTTGAACAGCTCGCCTCAGTATTCCCTTAAACAGAGTGTGCTTTGGTAGCTCTTCAATATTTTTTGCTTCAAGTGCTGCATGAGCAAACATTCTGTCTGAAAAGCCGATGTATTTGGGTTCAAGCTTTGCTATGAGATCAAAATCTTCCGCATACCCTTTTGGATTAGATGCTTTCCATTCTTTTAATTTTTTATCTGGCACTGAAATAGCGCCATATTCATTAGCATTGTTTTGATCGGGAATACCCGGAGTAATGTCTAGATGAAACTCGTCAGCATAATTTAATCGACACCCCCGATTTAGTTCACTGACTAGATCTTCAAAGTTGCCATTTTCTTTTATTCTGGCAATAACCTTTTGTCGGCATATATCTGGGTGGCTCCCTTCAGCGTTAGGTAAATAACAAATAAAGTCCAAGTCAAACTCTGCTCTAAAGACTGGTTTTGAAGTTGTCCCGATCCTTTGGCTACCTTGAGGGTAAATTTCAACACCTTCAAACATAGGGTCATCACTGTCAGCGAGCCATTTTCCTACCGACATATATCGTTGCTCAGCAAGTTCTTTTTTTGTTTTAGATGGTTCTAAGGATTGGCAAGCATACTCAAGTAACTCAGTAAATAACGTTCGTTGCTTAGTAGATAGCGCTGCAAAATTCTCATTGTATAACTTAGTTTTCATAATTTTATCCTATTTATTCATTATTATTCCTGCCCTCCACCATTTATTTAATTGAACTTTTATTATTCAGCGGTAGTACAATAACCATACTAATGTATACTCATGATACGGTCAATATATTTTATTGGAAAAAATACAGATCATTTCATCATCAATACTGTATCTCTATTGTGGTTTGTTAGTAATTGTGGTATATAAGGTGCTCTGACTTTTCAAAGGATTATGTGGTAACCAATGGTTGATTTAGAAGGTATCCCAGTTTCACAATTAGAACGGCTTCGTTATATAGAATTTTGCTTAAAGTTCTTAGGTGTATTTTCCCGATCTGATCTAATTGAAAAATTTGGCATAGGAACTGCTGCTGCAAGCAGGGATATTTCTTTATATAAAGACAAGGCTCCTCAAAATTTTAGCCATTCTTCTAATTCGAAAAATTTTGCGTTAAGCGACTCTTGGGAATCTATATTCAAATTTGGAGCTTCAGAAGTTTTAAATTTATTAACAGGTAGAACAGTACAAAGTAATAATCGTTCATACATTCCAAATGATATCTTAGATGTAATCGATGCTCCTAAAATTGAAATTATTGCCCCCTTATCTAGAGCTATATTTAATAAGAAGGCAATAAAAGTAGATTATTTTTCAAACTCTAGTGGGTTTAGTACTAAGTTACTGATACCCCATGCATATATTCATAATGGTTCTAGGTGGCATGTAAGAGCTTATGATAGAACAAAATCTAGATTTGCAGACTTTTTAATTTCTAGATTACGAAAGATAGAAAACGTTGAAGAAGAAGCTTTAAGCAATGAGTCTCAATCTAACGATAATCAGTGGAATAGGATTGTAGATCTAGAAATTATTCCACACCCTGATTATGCTGAACCTGAAGCTGTCATATATGAGTTTAATATGGAAGATGGAATATTAAGACATTCTATTAGAGCTTCGTCTGTTGGGTATTTTCTGCAAAAATTGAAAGTGGATTGTTCAAAGACTCCCCCTGAAAAGAATTTTTTTCGTCTTAGACTTAAAAATAGATTAGCTCTATATGGGGTTGAAAACATGCATTTGGTTCCAAGTTTTGAAAAATTTGAAGAGTAATTTATAAGAAGTTAGAGCTAATAAAAACACACTTATTACATTGAGAAATAAATGTTCTATGTTCGAAAAGAACCATTATGTCTAAACATGGTGGTCTACTAATTTTGACCTTGGATTTTTAACCAGTACCATTTATTTGACTCTTTTCGTATTAATTCTCTACTCTTGATAAATTTTAATATATAGCAACTTTTTCATCAATTCCTTTAGCTCTATACATTGCAATATCTGCTCTTTTAATTAACTCATCATTGCTACTTACATTTTCTTTAAAAAGGCAAATACCGATGCTTGAGCTGACTCTTAACTCTTTATCTTCGAACTCTATGGTAGTGCTAATTGCAGTTTGAATTTTTTGTACAATCCTCAATGCATTACTTCTTGATGTTTTTTCATCAATATACAAGTGGCTAATTAGCACCACAAATTCATCTCCTCCAAAACGGCCAACAACATCTTCACTTCTTATGGTTTTTGTTAGTTGCTCAGAAACAGACATTAAAATAGCATCTCCTGCATCATGGCCGTATTCGTCATTTATTTGCTTGAACTTATTTAAATCAATTAGCAAAATAGCACCAAAAACATTACGACGATCACAACGTGCTTTTATCTTTTCTAAATTTTGGTTAATCAACCGACGATTGCCTAGATTTGTCAGTTGATCATAATGTGCTAAGTGCGTAACTTGTAAAATTGCATTATCACGATCTTTTACAAACGGATTTATAATCCAAAAATAAATTATTGGTGAAGTAGTTAAAATGAGTAGTATCATGTTCAAGAAAGCCATAAAAGCTAAATGTGTAAACTCTATTGTCTTGCCTGACATTGTATGAGGGATATTACCCAAGACTAAGAGTATAAATAATTGTGAGACAGAAATAATTAAAGCTATCTTTAGAGCGATACGATTAACCGATGAAGTTTTTCCCACTACATTCAGACCTTATATTTTAAAAACTGACTTAAGATGAATTGAAATTTTCAAAGTTAAATATAGTAAAAAGTACATACTTTATTGATTTATTCTAAAGTCATGTTTTGCATTCGAGTAAAAAGAAAATTAATAATTAAGTGTTATCTATTTTGCAACACAAATACTAACAATGAAAGTTTTTCCATATATAACATAAGCTAAGGTATGACAAGCTCACAGCTTAATATTTACATTCCTTATTTGGAGATTAAATATTTTAGTCTGTCTTAAAGAATTTCATTAAAAATTAATGGATATAAAGTTGAAATAACTTTAACCGCAAATGTAATTATTTTAATGATACTAACCTCACTTGTAGCAATAATTTCCGGAGCCATTTGTTTAATTTTAGATATTGCTAATCCTAAACATCTCCTGTCAAAGTTAGATATTTATTCTTTTGCTCTATTGAAGGGTTGAAAGATATCAAATAACTATTGACTGGGAAGCGCATTTTTTTGCGCTGCTCTAGTTTAACAATTTGTCATGCTTTTTAATCATGGACTATCCCAGTAGCGTTGCATTTCATAATATAAAAATGAAGCTGTCCAAGTAATTAAAAGAAGCCCCGTTAAAGACTCAAGTCCTACAAGATGTTTTATATGGCCATAAGGCTCTATATCTCCAAAACCCAAAGTTGTGAATGTAGTATATGAAAAATAGACACAATCCATTAATGAACCGTCAAAGTTACCTTCTAAATGCCCCGAACTCTGAATTTGAGGAAGTAAATAATAGGCAACAGCAAAAAGCCATATCTCAATAGTATGAGCGACTAAAGCACCAAAAACACCAAAAACAATTCTAAAACGGTGTTTTATTTTCATTTTTGGAAGAACAGTCGATATCCGAAATAAAAATTCATAATGAATAAGTACTGCTAGAGTAATAATCAAACTATTTATTAAAAATACTGTAAGCATATATTTATTATCCTAATTGTTGAAATAACTCATTTAATTTGTACATACGACTCATATTTTCATGTGAAACGATTAATAAAATTGAGTTTAAGTTACGGTATAATCCCCCCGTATTCACGGGAAAAAGCCTATTTATGTTTAAAGACTAAATGGGAAGTTTTCCTATAACATAGGGGGATATTAAGAAATATAATGACTGATAATTTTCATTTATATGCTCAGGGTTAATATCAAAGAATATAAGCAAAAAAAATCAACAGCCGTAGTGCCTAAGAAATCATCAAAATATCACTTCGAACAAAAATCAACCTCACATAAACAGAGAAGAGCCATTTATGTATTGGTATACTTATGATTATTTTATATAATTTTTTTGGCTTCCAATAAAACGTATGTGCCGTACCGATAAAAATTTGTTTTTGTTCCGTAATAGCATTTAGAATAACTTCCAGAGAAGACCCTTTAAAGTCATTCCCGAAACGTTTTTTTTAATATCTTCAATAACCTTTTTTACACCACGCCTTATGGAGCGAAATGCTTTCAACCGTTCGTCGTTATTAATGAACCATGTATTAAATACCGACTCTTGATCTTGTTTAAAGATAGTGAGTATTGCTTGTAATTCCATTTATAAACCTTTATTGAAAAATTTGCATCTTAGGAGATTTACTTATCCCTAAAATGCAAAAAGTGCGAGAAATTAATTTGATACTATTTCAGTTATTTGAGGAATTTTATTTTTCTTCGAAGCTTCTTGAAACTGCAATACAAAACTATACAGCACAGGTAAAACGAGCAAATTTAAAATCAAAACCGTTAACATACCACCAAGCATTGGTGCTGCAATTCGATGAGTTACATCTGAGCCTGTTGAAGTACTCAGCATGATAGGAATCAACCCAACCATCGTTGAAATAGCAGTCATAGCGACAGGTCTAACTCGCTTTGAAGTTGCAGAAAGTACCGCATCTTTAATTTCAGTCACAGATAAAGGATCGTTGGAATCTGCACGACGTTTGGAAATTTCAGTGTCAATGAAGCTCAAAACCAATACACCTATTTCTGCTGCCATTCCTGCTAAGGCAATAAAACCAACGGCCACCCCCACTGACATATTGTAGTCATTGATATAAACCAACCAGATCCCGCCAACTAAAGCAAATGGCATTGACATCATCACAACCAAAGGTTCAATTACATTGCGAAAATTAAAATATAATAGTAAAAATATAATAAACAATGTTGCTGGTGCAACAATACTCAAACGCTGAGCGGCACGTTCCATATATTCAAATTGTCCCGACCAAGTAACTGTATATCCCGCAGGAATCTTTACTTGCTCTGATAATACTTTTTTAGCATCACGAACAAAACCACCGATATCAGAGCTTGAAATATCTACATATATCCATGCGTTAGGACGAGCATCTTCACTTTTTATTACTGGTGCACCCCTTCGGTAAACAAGTTCTGCAACCATTGCGATAGGTATTTGAGTACCTGTTGGAGTCGAAATAAGCACACGTTTTAATGATTCTAGGTCATCTCTTAGCTCTCTTGGATACCTCAAATTAACAGGGTAGCGCTCTAATCCCTCAACCGTTTCGGTTATGTTCATACCACCAATGGCACTTTGTATCACGTCTTGCACTGCACCAACCGTTAAACCATAACGTGCCGCTTCCTCACGGTTAACGTCAAAATCTAGGTAGTAACCACCAACCGTTCTATCACCAAATGCTGAAGTTGTTTCGGGCAGGCTTTTCATTGCTTGTTCAATATCTTGCGATACTTGCTGTAATACAATTAAATCTGGTCCCGACACTTTAATACCAATAGGTGTTTTTATGCCCGTGGATAACATGTCAATACGCGTTTTAATCGGCATGGTCCATGCGTTTGCCACACCCGGAAAGTTTATAGCCTTATCCATTTCAGCCATAACATCAGACGTTGTTCTTGTGGGATCTGGCCACTCATCTTTAGGCTTCAAACGGATAGTCGTTTCTATCATAGATAATGGTGCCGCATCAGTAGCTGATTGTGCCCGCCCTACTTTCCCAAAGACATGGTGTACTTCAGGAAAGGTTTTTAGAATTTTATCACTTTGCTGTAAAAACTCTTTTGCTTTGGTAATTGAGATACCAGGAAATAAGGTTGGCATATAGAGAATATCACCTTCATCCAATGGTGGCATGAATTCACTACCTAATTGCGAATAAGGATAATAAGTTACCGCTAGCAATGATACCGCCAAGACCATTGTTACCCCACGAAACTTCATTAATAACGTTAAAGCAGGTTTATGCAGCTTATGAAGGAGCCGATTTACCGGGTTTTTATGCTCTGGTATAATTTTTCCGCGAAGAAAATACCCCATCATCACGGGGACTAATGTTACAGCAAGTATTGCTGATGCAGCCATAGCGTATGTTGCAGTAAAAGCTAATGGGCTAAATAAGCGACCTTCTTGAGCTTGCATGGTGAAAATAGGTAAAAAAGATACCGTTATTACCAATAAAGAGAAAAATAATGCTGGCCCTACTTCTCGGCTGCTATCACCAATCACTTTCCAGCGTTCATCATTATTAAGCTCCCCACCTTTATCTTCTCTGGCTTTTGCCAAACATGTATGAGCATTTTCTACCATAACGATGGCACCATCAACCATAGTACCAATTGTGATAGCTATCCCTCCTAACGACATGATGTTGGCATTTAACCCTTGGAAACGCATAACGATAAAGGCCATTAAGATGCCTAAAGGTAAGGTAATAATGGCAACAAAAGCAGAACGAGCATGCAATAGAAACATGATCACTACTAAACTCACAATGCCAAGTTCTTGCATTAATGACGTATTTAAACTATCAACCGCACGTTCAATTAAATCACCACGATCATAAACGCTAACTATCTCAACGCCTTCAGGTAAGCCTTCTTTCAACTCTTCTAGCTTTGCACGTACTGCTTGAATAGTCGCCAAGGCATTTTCACCAAACCGCATTATTACTACGCCGCCAGCCACTTCTCCTTCCCCATTAAGATCTACCACGCCACGACGCAGCTCTGGGCCGATATGAACATGAGCAATATCTTTTAGCCTCACAGGTATACCATCTTGACTAACAGCTACAGGTATAGCATTGAGATCCTCAATAGATTTGATATAGCCTTTACTTCGCACCATATATTCAGTTTCAGCCATTTCAATTAAGCGACCACCCACATCTTTGTTAGACGACTTAATTGCCATTTTTACTTTATTTAAAGGTATGTTATATCTGACTAATGCATTGGGATCGACTTCGACTTGATACTGTTTAACAAAGCCGCCCATTGATGCCACTTCAGCAACACCATCGACAGTTTGTAATGGATATCGCAAATACCAATCTTGTATTGAGCGTAATTGAGCTAAATCATGCTTACCCGTTTTATCAACTAATGCATATTCATAAACCCAGCCCACTCCTGTTGCATCAGGCCCTAGTGTTGGCGTAATACCTTGAGGTAATCGTCCACTTACATAGTTTAGTGATTCTAATACCCGTGATCTTGCCCAGTACATATCTGTGTTATCTTCAAATATAATGTAGACAAATGACATGCCAAAAAATGAATAACCCCTAACTACTTTAGTTTTAGGTACGGCCAGCATAGATGTCGTTAATGGGTAGGTGACCTGATCTTCAACCACTTGTGGTGATTGACCGGGGAACTCAGTAAAAACAATCACCTGTACATCAGATAGATCAGGTATTGCATCAAGAGGAGTATTTTTATAGGCAAAAATTCCTACTAAAGTGATAATTAATGCTGCCAATATGACCATAAAGCGGTCTTTTAACGAAGCAGATATGATGGCTTCAATCATAATTGAAGCTCCTTAGATTTCATTTCTGAAGAATTGTTCATGTCCATTGAAGGATTTTTAGAGTCAGTAGATTTTTTACTCTGTAGCTGTTGCATCATTTTTTCAGTGGCTTCTCGCAGTTTAGATTCAGAATCAACCATAAATTGAGCTGAAGTAACCACTTCTTCGCCATCATTTAATCCAGAGAGCACTTCAACTTTTCCACTTGATTCTATGCCTAATGTGACAATTCTTGGTTCAAATTTACCTGGTTCTTTTACCACAAAAACTTGTGAACGTTCGCCTGAACGAATAACCGCTTGAGCAGGAATTATAATAGCGTTTTTATTAACATCCGAATGTATAGTCACTTCTGCAAACATATCCGGACGTAATAGCTGCTTTGGATTATCAAACACAATTCTAACTTTTGTTGTACGAGTTTTTGCTTCAGCATAGGGATATATATAGCCTAATCGCCCTGAAAATATTTTACCTGGCACGCTAGCTAAAGACATTTCCGCCTCGTCTCCAACCTTAATCCAAGGCAATTCATATTCATATACATCGGCATAAACCCATACTTGACTCAAATCAACCACCATATAAAGCTCAGTTTTGGGTGTCACATATTGTCCCTGTCTAGAACCAATGCGTGTAACTGTTCCATCAACAGGTGTATGGATATGTAATTGCTTTTTAATTTTTCTATATTTTTCAAGTTCAATAATTTGATGTTCAGGTACATCAAGTAATTGCAAGCGTTCTCGTGCGCTGACAACCATTTCTTTTGCGCCACGTGCTACATCTTCAAAAGGACTATTTTCAAGTGACTTTAAACTATTTAGTGCTAATAAATATTCTTGTTGGGTTGAGACTAATTTTGGCGAATATATACTCACTAAAACATCACCTTTTTTAACAGTTTCTCCCGTTTTATCTACTTTTAACTCTTCAATCCAACCTTCAACCTTAGGATGTAAACGTGCCATTTTTTGTTCATCGAAATCAACTCGACCAGCAGCTCGAATAGTGCGACTCATTGATTCTCTTTTGGCAAATGCAGTACGGACTCCAATATTTTGTACCATGACAGGGTCTATTTTAACGGTACCTAACACTGCTTCCTCTTTATTGTCTTCTGCATAGACAGCAACATAGTCCATACCCATTGAATCCTTTGCTGGAACTGGAGAAGTAACCGATGGGTTCATTGAATTTCGATAGAAAAGTGGATTCTCATTATTATTTTTAGGTGAAACTACAGGCGATAAGCCCCCTTCTGTTTCAGTTATCACGTTTTTTTGGTCTGATAAAAAAGCACCTATTCCTATACCAAGACCTAACATAATAATGGCTGTGCTTAATGTAGATTTATTCATAAATATTTTCCTTGCCAATAGAGGCTTGTAGACGAGCTAGTGCCTGATTGCTTTGTGATACTGATTGCCAAAACTGTAATTCATAATTAAATAGCGTTACTTGGCTACGAACTAAATTTAAAAAATCCACTTCACTAACTTGATAACCAGCTAACATTGACTGCACAGTTTGTCTAGCCTGTGGCAATATGCCCGTTTCAAATAGAGAGCGCTGTTGTACTGCCCGTCGATAATCAGTCATGTTATTAGCGATATCAGCTTTTACCTGATTGGTTTCGTCAAGATAGGCGTATTTCGATTTATACTTCTCGCTGATCCGCTGCTTGACCTTATATGACTGTTTACTACTGGCATATAAGGGGATTTTTATCCCTAATTTAATAGAAAACAAATCAGCCCTATTTCCTCCCATCGATATTGGATTTTGACCAGAGCGATCCCCATAAGTGATACCTACATTAAAATCTGGGTAATAGTCTCGTTCAGCTAAATCAAGCCTAGAGTTAGCTGCTGATACTAATTGTTTGTGTTTTTGAAGTAGTGGACGAGATTTTATCGCCAATTGATATAAACTTTCTTCCGATAACAAATGAGGTTTATTAGAATCAAGTTGTTGAGGAAGGTTGATAGCTGAACGTGGTGCTATATCCATCAAAATGTTTAATTGTATTATTTGACTCTCTTTTAATGCCACAATCTCAATTTTTTGATTTATTAGCTTGGATAACTCTAGTTGTGACAGTAAAACATCTTGTTGCAAGCCCTTACCTGTCGTATATTTTGTTTTAGCCACTTCGATAAATTGTTTTAACAACGCTTGGTTTTTATCGACTGTTTCTATGGCTCTATCTAAATAAAAGATTTGCCACCATTTATTGCTAACATTCTTAGTTAATAACAAACGCATTTCAGTCACATCATAAAAAGCAGCTTTGGCTTCAAACTCTGCAACATCTTCCTTCAAGGTTAATTTACCTGGAAAGGGAAATGCCTGAGAAAAGCCTATTTGTAGTTGTGTCATTCCTTCTTGAGTTCTATCAAAGCTATCCGTTGGAAAATTAATTGCTCCTAAAGTTAACATTGGATCAGGTAATGTTCCTACCTGTGATGGTATGTTTTTCATCGCTTCATACCTTGCCTTCATTTGTGCAAGATTAGGGTTATTATCTAATGCAAGCGCAATTGCATTTTGCTCAGTTAATACACTATATTCTGCTAAACCTTTTTCACTCAACTGTTTAGCAAATAATTGAGTGGCTGATAATAAAGCGATAATTATCAGTATTGAGTTCTTTACTCGCATGTTTCATCCTTCTGGAATATTACATCAAAATTTATTTTTGAAATCTAATTAATACTTATCAATATTTATGATAAGTATTTTTATTTTTTCTGTTTTAAACAGGCATACTCATGATCTCTTTATACCCTTCTATTGCCTTATTTCGGACTTGTATCGTTGCTTCTGAGACAATTCCTGCTTTAGAACGTGCAATCATGATCTCTGCAAGTGTGATTTCGCTTTTACCGAGTATAAAATCATTAACTTTTTTACCTGCATCTTTATGTAAATCAGTAACTGATTCCATGGCATTTGTAAGTAGATCTCCAAAAGCATTCGTTGATTTATTATCAACTTCACCAATATTTTGCTGTTTTCCGATAGCTTCGACAGACAAACTCTGCATTTGAGAATAAAGGGAATTATTTACAATCGTCATATTATTTTCTCTTGTGTCAAAATTTTGTTATGTATATTTAAATGCAATAAAAATGCCAAAAACAAAAAATAAAACCTTACATATCAACCACTAACGTGTGAGCAAAACCCACCTTTAGATGAGTGTTACTCACAGTAACACTCCTTTTAGACTCAAAATCCTGTTTAGTAAGGGGATCGCTACTAATCCTCGATATGACTTTTCATGAGGGTGAACTGCTCATGAAAAATACCGACATATAGATCAGTTTTTTCTTAAATTAAGTGTGAGTGAATTTTAATTAAATAATAAAAAATCTCATTATTCTTTAAAAGATTAATATTCTAATCCTCAACTTTAAACTTTTTATTATTACTATTTAGAGTAAAGAGCGCACTTCCTTGTGCTATGACTATCAACATTTACGTGTAATCGTAGCTCTGAGTTTAAAAAAGTTGGTCTAGTTAACCTTTCCAAGTAATCAATTCAAAACTCAATAAAATATTAAACCAAACTGATTACACTTTATATTCAGGAGAGCTATAGTTAAAAACGAAGCAAATAATTTAAACTCGTGCTATTAGTAAGTGAATTCACATCAAATTCATCAATACATTCTTTTGAACAAAAACGGAAAATATTATCTTCATGGTACTTCGAGTACCCTTGCTTTTTTCTAGCTTTAGACCACAAAAATATAAAATTAAGAAATATCACCAAAAAAGATAATAGCCCTGCATATAACAATAAAGTTAATAATCCTTCCATTTTCAGCTTCTTAAAGTTAATAATTTTAAAGAAAAATTTATCTAAATAAACAACGTAATTAAGATGATTCAAATACTAAGCATTCAATTAATCACTTGCTTTTTAACTGAACCATATCATTTCGTTTAACGGTCCCCTCTAAAACAATGACTTCGGCAAAATGTTCATCAATAACGTTTGAAATTTTTACTTTTCCTGTTTTTTCTTGTTTGAAAAAATCAGCTCCTTCATCATTATCATCATTCATAACAAACTTATATACATCAAAAACTTGCCCAACTTTTGCACCATCATCTACCCCAAGACAAACAACAACATTATCACTTACTGTTGAAACAACTTGACCTTTCATCATATATTTATGAGAAAAGTTACTATTTGCACAACCTGAAACAATAAAGCCAAAAACAGCTATTACTATTAATTTTGAAATTTTATTTAACATAATTTTTTCCTTTTATCTTCATTCTTGCAAATTTTATATATGTGCACTTGGAGGTTCTTTATGGCAACTCCATAGTGTATGTTTTGAATTAGTTTTCACATTATGAATAACAAATTTATAGTAGTTCTCAATAACGTAAATAAACCTTTCCCTTAACAGAAATAAATAAATTTTTTAAACCAGTCCACTTTAATTTGTGTAATATTGCGTGGTACAAAATATCCGTACCACGCAATAGACTCCTCATTAGTTGTTCAATTGCACCATATCGTGTTTTTTAATATCTCCACTTAAAACGATTACTTTGGCGAAATGATCATCAACAAGTTCACTTATTTTAACCTTGCCGATATCAACCTTTGAGAAAGTTGAATCGCCTTCAGCAATGTTACCAGAGTCGATAACTCGATATGCCGTCAAAATTTGACCAACTTCTGCACCATTGGCTTCACCTACACAAACAGTTACGCCACTGTCTGTAGAGACCACTTGACCGCTCATCAAGTATTCATGTGAAAAGTCACTATTTGCACAACCTGCTAGTCCAATAGCGAATATGGCTATAACCACTAATTTTGATGTTTTATTTAACATAATATTTCCTCTTTTTTATCTATTTAAAGTTATTTTCTTCCCGCACCTGGAGGTGTTTTATGGCAACTCCATGGTGTGTGATTTGAATTGTCTTTCACGTTTTGATCGACAAACTTGTAGTAGTCCTCCTTAGTATGAGTCCACCAATCATTATGGATATCCGCTCCATATTTTCTTATTACCTCCTCAATTCCATCTAGGTTTATATTACTTGCATCATATGCAAGGTATATTGATTCTTCTTTGGTATTAAAAACAGCTTCATCTATACCAAAGAGTTGATCAATTTCTTTCATTAAAGCATCTCTATTTTTCTCATTTACATTACTTAATCGTAAATTTCTAGTTACTAAGTTGGCTTCTTTAACGCCTACCCTATGGTCAAGATCACTCATAATTTTCTCCTTCATTTTTTGGTTGTGTATTTAATTTAAATTTTGGAAACCAAGCAGGTGTATTATTCATATAATGTAGATATTCATCACCAAACTCCCCAATGACCATCTGCTCTTCTTTGTTGGCAAGCTGTACATACACAACACATAGAATAGGAAACATTACTAAGGTTGGAATAGTTGGCCATTGCAATAAGAAGCCAAACATGATCAAAATAAAAGCGACATACTGCGGGTGCCGACAACGGGCATACCAGCCTGAAATTGCTAAGGCTTTATCTTTTTGCGCTTGATGCAAAACATTCCACGCTGATGACAAGATAAAAAAACCGAAAATGATGATGACTGTACTCGCTATATGTAAAGGGTCGAAATGGGCATTTCCTTCGAACCCAAACAAGGTATGTAATAAATGACCATTTTCATGAGCAAAAAAATCAATTCCTGGATAGTTTTCTGTTAACCAACCAGACAAGAAATATATGGTTAATGGAAAACCATACATTTCAGTAAACAACGCAACAATAAAAGCTGAGAATGCGCCTAATGATCGCCAATCAGTCTTAGTTTTCGGTTTAGCAAAACTGAAAGCGAAAAAGATAAAAATAGCTGAGTTTAAAAAGACCAAAGTCCATAATCCGTAATCTGATTCACCGTGCATGATTATTCTCCTTTTCCTGCTTTTCATCTCTTCCTGTTTTTAAACCTTCAAGATACCCATCTCTATAAGCATCATTTTTTTCTGTTAGCTCTTGGAATGTTTCTTTAGTTTCTTTCTCATGTGGTGTATCACCGTGATGCCCATGTTTACCGTGACTACCATGCATAAATACGTGCATTAATGGACAAAGTAGCAAGATCAAAAAAGGTAAAAACTGAAAAAAGTGTTCGGTATGTTCAACTAACAAAAAATAAGAAGCAGCACCAATTAATCCCAATGCAGCCCAGCCAGTAGGCGTTGCCCAAAACGAACGTTGCTTGTTACTCATGTTCCTCTCCTGATGGTACATTCCCCACGGCTTCATTGAAGCTAAAATCGTTGATTTGTGCTGGTGTTTGCTGATACACCCAAAACAACTCATCAACCGAAGTTATAGCGACAAGACCCTCACTATCTAGTGCAACATCTGCTGTATTCATAATTAAGTGAGCTATTTTTTTTGCATACTCATCGTTGGTATAAACCTCTATCTGTTTATGAGTCACAAGCCCACCTTTTGAAAATGTATTACAATAATTACCCCGCCCACTTACTGGGTGTATAGTGAAACCTGTTACGCCATATTCACATAATGCTTTAGCAACATTATCTAATTGCATTTCATTAATAATTGCGGTTATCTTTTTAATTTTCATAAATTTCTCCTAACAAGTCCTACTCAACAATTAAGGTACCTGTATACATTTTCATGGGACAATGAAACAGGTATTCTCCTGACAGCATAGGGGGTATCTCTACAGGTTTATTTGTTTCTAAAGGCAGTTCTTCGCTAATTTCAAGTTCTGGAAATAACACGGTAGCAGCGCAAGGACTACCGTCTTTTCTAAAAAATTGCAGGGTTGTTTTCTTACCCGCAGCAATTTTTATTCTCGAAGGTTGATAAATACCGTTATTAACAACAACGGTAATATTTTCAACACTTGCATCAACTGCCTTTGCTGGTTTGTATAGCCAAAACCACCAAACAACTAATCCTATGAGTACCAAACCAATTAAATTTATTATCAACATCTTTTACCCTCCTAAAACTTAAACTAATGCTCTTGTGGCTTAAAAAACCTTAACCGATTAGCATTACTCACAACCGTTAACGATGAAAAGGCCATCGCTGCGCCTGCAATTACAGGATTGAGTAAAAGACCAAAAAAGGGATAAAGTAAACCAGCAGCAAAAGGCACTCCGGCAACGTTATAAATGAAAGCACCAAAAAGATTTTGTTTAATATTACGTAAAGTTGCTTTACTAACAGCAATAGCATCAGCAAGCCCATGAAGTGAGCCTCGCATCAACGTAATATCTGCACTTTCAATGGCAACATCGGTTCCTGTCCCAATAGCAAATCCGACATTGGCTAATGCCAATGCTGGGGCATCATTAATACCATCGCCAGTCATACCAACGATTTCTCCTTGCGCTTGCAGCTCAGCAACTTTGTTAGACTTATCTTCAGGAAGGACTTCTGCAAAGACTTCTTTAATACCCACCTTTTTAGCCACAGCATTCGCAGTAGCTTTGTTATCACCTGTAAGCATAACGACGCGAATACCATTTGCTTGCAAACGCTCAATGGCAGCAATTGAATCTTTTTTAATTGGATCAGAAACAGCAATAATGGCGGCCAGTTTATTGTCAATAGCAAAGTACATAGGCGTTTTCGCTTCATCAGCAAGTTTTTTCGCCTTGTCAACAAAATCCATTAATAAGACACCTTTGTTCAACATCAGTTTTTGATTGCCAAAAAGCAATTGATGCCCATTGTATGTTGCCTGTACTCCATGCCCTGCAATAGCATGAAAGTCAGTCACAGTTTCAAGCTCTATACCTTGCTCAATAGTCGAATCTACAATAGCTTGAGCTAAAGGGTGCTCTGAGCCACTTTCAATACTAGCGGCAGCTGTTAAAATGTACTTTTTGGTATATGAATTATCCACAATAAGAACATCTGTGACTTTCGGAGCACCTTCAGTGATCGTGCCTGTTTTATCAAGGATCATGGCGGTAATTTTTGATGCGGTTTGCAACGCTTCTCCATTACGAATAAGCACACCAGCCTCAGCAGCTTTTCCTACGCCTACCATTACCGACATAGGGGTTGCTAAACCAAGAGCGCAAGGACAGGCAATAATTAAAACCGTTGTCGCAGACACAACAGCGAAAGCCAATACAGGATCAGGCCCAAAATTAAGCCATATCAACGCACTAACAATTGCGATGATCATAACTACTGGAACAAAATATGCTGAAATGACATCCGCTAAACGGCCAATAGGTGGCTTGGAGTTTTGCGCTCGTTTAACCATATTTATGATTTGAGCTAATGCTGTATCTTTACCGATACGAGTTGCCTTAAATAGAATTGAACCCGATTTATTTAACGTACCTGCAACCACTTCATCTTTTTCGACTTTTACAACAGGCATTGGCTCACCAGTTAACATAGATTCATCAATGGTGGTGTGGCCTTGAACGACAATGCCATCTACTGATATTTTCTCTCCTGGTCTTACTCGAACAATATCGTTAAGTAGCACCTGTTCAATAGCGATATCAATTTCTTTGTTATCACGAACAACACGAGCTGTTTTTGCTTGAAGGCCAATCAAGCGTTTTATTGCTTCACTTGTACGCCCACGTGCTTTCATTTCTAAAGCTAACCCTAAATCAATTAACCCAATAATCATTGCGGTTGCTTCAAAATACACATGCCGAGTCATTTCAGGTAGTGCCATTGGAAAAAACACCACTACCATAGAATAAATCCAAGCAGTTCCGGTCCCCAAAGCAATTAAGGTGTCCATATTGGCCGTATGATTGGTAAATGATTTCCAAGCACCTACATAAAAATGTTTACCTGAGAAATACATGATGGCAGCACATAAAATGCCTATAAATAACCAAACTCCGCGCTCAAACGTTGTTTCGACTGTCATCGGCCCACCAGCAAGACTATAAATCATTAATGGCACACCTAGGCCCAAGGCTATCCACATCTTTTTCATCAAAGTTGTATAGTATTTTTGATCTGCTATTTCTTTTTCATCCAGTAACTCATCATCACTCTTTTCTCCAGCACTTTTAGCGTTATAACCGATAGATTCAATTACCTTTATAAGCGCCTGAATATCAGCTTCCCCCGTTACAGAAACGGTTCTAAGTGCAAAATTCATTTCTGCCTTATCAACGCCTTCAAGGCTATTCAATGCGACTTCAATTTTACCAACACAGCTAGCACAACTTGCCCCTTCAATAATCAATTCTTGAGTATTATTAATGGCTACATCGTTCATTAATTTATTCATTCTTACCTCCTTGGCTATCATTATGTTCAACAGTTCCACCTTCAATAAGGTGGCAAAGCATATGGCCTGTAGGCGCTTTATCTGGTTTACTCTGCCAATCACTTATTGCATTTTTGAGTTTTTCTCTTAGTAGCAACGCAGATTGAAATTGCTTCTCTGTTTCGGCCAATCTGTATTCCACAATTTCTCTTACTAATGGACATGCGGTATGACCTTTATCAGCTTCCGTTAAAATCTCTCTAATTTCCTCTACTGAAAAGTCTAACTGGCGAGCATTCAAGATAAAACTCAATCTCTGTTGCACTACTTTGCTATAAAATTTATAACCATTTTCAGGGCTTTTAATAGGCTCAATAAGGCCAATACGAGTGTAATAACGGACAGTATCTGGTGTTGTGTTCATAGTGTTTGCTAATTCGGTTACTCTCATTGCATTAACCCTTGTTCTGACAAATATAGTCAATTATATTTTTTCAACATATGCCAAGCTTACACCTGCGTCTACGACACAGGTCAAGCTATGGAACTAAAACATGATTAGGAATAAAAAAGTGTTGAGTAGAGTAATAGAATCAAAAAATGGGAATAAAAATATTCACATCACTAAGCCCAACACTGTAAAAGAGTGCTAGTTAAAGTACGAATTGTGGACGTACTTAACCTGTGATTAACTTAGAATTGGTGGTCTAAAGGGGTGTAACGCTATACCAGAATTAGGAAATTCATCTGAGGATACAAACTTTTTGCCGACATCAATAAATGAGACATGTTGTCCATTTATTGATTGCGATGTCATTGTAGACGAGGAGCTAAAACATAAACCTATATCACTGCATCGACAATCATCTAAATTACAGGCATCACATTTATCATGTGAAGACATATGTTCTTGAGATGGAGAGTTGTGTTCATTCATTTGTGAGGACATGTGTGAGGACATGTGTGTATTATTTACTTGAGAAATAACCTGAGAATTTTTCATGTCATCACAGTTCATAGGTAATAACGCAGCAATACTTTGTTGCGATTGCAACAAAATTATAACAAGCATTATATAACCTTTAAAATTGAACACTGTTTGTACCATACATAAATAATTTTACACAAATTAATAATAGTTTATTATCAATAATTTGTCATGTTCTAAATCAAATAAAGTAGACAAATTATTTTTGAATAATCGAAACTTACAAATTTCTTTTTAAATAATAGCGATAGCCTAAAAGAGAACTATCGCTAAATACATTACCTATCAATTATAATTTTTCTATTTTGCTAAGAAACCGACAATTGCTTTCATATCTGCTTTATTCATTGGATATTTAGGCATTGCTGATGCAGCATTGTTAAACTTAGGGTTGGCAAGTTTCTTAAGTACAAATGCTTCCCCTTTACTCGATACCACGTCATCTAAAGCTGGTCCTAATTTCCCACCGTCTCCTTTGATTTGATGACAGCCCTGGCAGCCAAATTGCTCAACTAATTGTTCACCTGTTTTCTTAGGTGCGTCAATATCGGCATAACTGGCTTCATTTCTAACATCAGCAGTTAAGGTACTTGCCAAAAAAGCTTCAACAGCTAATGCCTCCTTGCCAGTCATATGAGCTTTTGCTCTCATGTGTGGAATAACAACCGACCATTCTTTTTTTGAATACTCTTCCGCTGGACGAGGATTATGACATCGAGCACAATTTTCACTGTATACTTTTGCACCTTTGGCAACTAGTGATGAGTCGCTAACGTGTTTCGCTTGTACTGAAAAGGCACTGAGGGTTAATGCAATCACAGGTAATAATAATTTAACTATTTTCATGGGGTTCTCCTTAAAAGCCAAACGCTAATTGTAAAAATACACGATCATCGATTATTCCACCGTGACCTGCACCTTCATTGTCGATTGATGTGCTTTCAGCACCCAACTTCAATACAGCACTAGGCTCAAGCCAATAGTTCACACCGTAATAAATACGGCTGCCCATCTTACCTGCATCTTCTTCAAAATCATGACCAATGCTGCCATCAAAGTCTGACTCAATATCAGAATATCGCAGAACAAGTTCAACAGGATTTAACCAGGCTTTCCCCAACTGGCGTGCTTGCCATGTGCCTTGGATATACCAGCCACTTTTATCAAAATCTTTTACCCACTCTTCTCCGTGTTCTCCTTCTACTTCTGCCTCAGTCTCACCTTCGGTTTCTGCGGTAGAGCCAAAAACTTCACCTCGGACACTGGCATAGCTGCCAACCCAGTTAAAGTCAATGTTATAAGCACTATAGTTTAAATCACCATCGTCACTATAGTCACCGCTATAATAAGAAACACCTATTTCCCATTCAGGTAAAAACGCATAAGCGACTCGGCCACCAAAGGCCATACTGTCATTGTTGTCGCCTTTTTTAGTCTCCATTTCAACGCCGCCACCATGATCTCCTGCTTCTTGACGTGGGCCACTTACCGCATAAAAGTCGGTAAAAATACGTCCTGCACCACCTAGGCTCCAAGTATTGGCAATATTAATACCCGTATCGCCCATGATACTTGTAATACCACCTAATGAGCCGTTGCCTCCATGTCCGCCATAAAGGCCAGGATTACTCGCGGCTTTGTTGATCCAACTAGGGTGTAAATTTGCACCAAATTGACCAAATGGCAGTAAAAACTTACCCGCAGTAATAATGGTATTGTCATTAAGGAAATAATGCATGTTAGCGTATTCAAGTATTGTTTCTGTTTCACCTTCTTCATTGGTACTAAACTCTAACTCTGCTTCAATATGTATTTTTTCAGAGAGTTGAAACAAAAATATTGGAACAAAGCGTGCGACAACATTATTTTGAATGTCGTTTCCTTCTTCATCTTTCATATTAGGCTGACTGATATAAGTAACATCACCATAGCCAGCAATAGCTAAACGACCAATATCTAAAGAGGAATTTTCTTGTGCATTCACAGTTGTCATTGTTGACATTAATACGGCTGCTGCAACAGCCGAGTATAGAGGTACCTGTTTCATGGTAACACCTTAGTATTTTGTTAAAACGCAGGGCTACACCGCTTACGTTCTAAAAATTAAAAAATTATTTTTTAAATGCAAGTTATCGAGCCGAAGTGTTATTTTCCAAATGATAGGAGACATATAGTCGCCAACACTCAGCTTTAAACTTTATAAGAAGTTACTGAAATCATAGCCGCATTAAAGACACAGTGATCCCAGGATCATGCAATTATTGGAGGCCGATATGGATTGGAATGAGGTTGAGATATAAAATTTTGTTCAGGCATAACCAAAATAGTTGTGACTATAGGTAGATAACTAGTCAACACACTATTTTGCACAAGTGAAGTGTTTACTTTTCCTGCTACATTTTGAACACAGTCACAATTAATACACTGGCAATTGTCCATTGTTTTAGATTCTGACATCTCATGCGTCATGCTGCTCTGCTCACCGTCTTCGTGATGCATAGATTTTTGATGATGCTCGTGAATATTTACGGCATTTTGAGAAGTTGATAATACTGTAGAAGTTAACGCCATTTGTGGACAAATATGAATAGCTATAGCAAATACTTGTCCGTTAATGGACAAGTAAATGAATAATATAAATAACCAACTCAACCGAAGTAACATGGGTTTGATAACCTTCTTAAACACTTTATTATCAATATGTAACATTATATAGTGGTGACACTAACATACCTTGATTAAGATCAATTTTAAACCCTAATTCCATTATTAATGTAAGGTAATTAATGACAATAAAAATATGTTACAGCCTAGCCTCAATAAGAAACCTTATGATTTAGAATGTGTTGATTGTCTTGTCAGGGATTCTTGATAGAGATGATTGTAAATTTTTCCGTATTATTGTTTGTTGCATTAGATGTTTAACAATCTATTTCATCAAATGGATACAGCTAACAAAGACGTTTTATGTATGCAGACTAACCCATCTAAGGCATTAACGACTAATAGGCTTTCATCTTCAAAAGCTACATGTCCAGGCTTTAAGGTATGCTTATAATTTATTATTTCTATATGGGATGTGACCCATAATTTGTGATCTAATTTTATTAGTAAACCGATATGACCAAAACATTTAATTTGTGTTTGGATCTCATTTATAGGTGAATTCCAATCCAAGATCCTCTCGGAAGCATCAATTCTTGACCAATAGGAGTGATCCGTTTGAGGGGTAGCAGACTCATAATAGTTATCAATATCATCAAAAAAAATCTCCAGCAACTTTACTGACTCAAAATGCATTTTTATCATTAAAGTAGTTAAACTTTCATCAATAGATTGTGTCACTTTGGTTTGTAAAATAATATCTCCAGAGTCAAAATCATCACATATTTTATGTATTGTCACACCTGAAGATTCAGGTGTTCTGATTAAATAAGATAAAGGATTTGGCCCCCGTCCTTCAGGTAGTAGTGTGGGATGGATATTTATCGCGTATTTCACATTTGTTTTCGGAACTAAGTAAGAATATTCAGCAACAATAAACATCTCAGCTCCTAGTGAAATCAAGTGGTTTAACTCACTTAGACTAGGCTTATGCTGATAGATAGAAATACTATTACTATCACACAATCTATCGATTATGGATGAGTCATGCAAAGAGGCATTTTTATAGACTCTCTGTATTTGATGACCTTCATTTATCAAATACTTCAAGCATGAAGAAAATAAATTATTTCCAAAGTAAACTACGTTCATAAACTTCCTTTATAGTTAGTATAAAAAATAAATTTTCAAGTACATATATGTTGTGATTAAAAACTGAGCTGTACTTATGTGTATTGACACCTTTTATTCAAAAAATCATTTAACCACAACAGATATTTAACTAATTATTCTAATTTAATCTTTTGGTAATAATCCGGTTAACATTCAATACTTATCAGAACATTTATTCTTCAAACGAATGCATGACTTTCTCTAACTCATCAAAATTAACCAATGGATTTCCATTTAGATCAATGTAACGAGTAGAATAATATAAACATGTATTTTTTAGTTCATTACTCAATAAGTTATCCATCTGCAATGGCTCAACTTTGTTTTCAAGTAAAATAATAAAATCATCTCCAAATAATCTAAAGACAAGACTATTTTCTTCCAGGGTTTGCAACACATTCACTATTTTAGAGAGTTTTTCATCTCCCTTATTCCAGCTATTTTCAGAGTTGTATTGCGAAAAATAATGTAACCTTATTAATAATGTATACCTATATTTTTTTAATTCTTGGTTTCGTTTTGATAACAACAGTTCGAGATAGCGTTGATTATATGCATGAGTAACATTATCCTTATAAAAATAGGAAAAGCGTTCTTGTTGCAAATCAGATTCTGGCAATTGAGATACTTTACGCTCTGTATTTACTTCAGATAATGCATGAATGGCAGGTTGTACAAGAATAGGATTAAATTGACGACCACTTAACTGAGATATTTCTTCAACGGCTTCTATTACAGTTTTTCTTCCCTTATAAATCCTATCTGTTGTCATAGCATCAAAGGCATCAGCAACCGTAAGTATTTGCGATAAGAACGGAATATCCTCTCCTTTGAGACCTTGCGGGTATCCCGAACCATCGTAATATTCATGATGATGACGAACTATTTCTGCTATATCCTTGTAAATAGTTACTTTGGTGAGTATTTCATAACTTGTCGTTACATGCTCTTTGATGATTTTATATTCTAGATCACTTAGTTTCCCAGGCTTAAGTAATATAGAATCAGGTGTAGATATTTTACCTATATCATGCAACATTGATGCTCTATAAAGTAAACTTTTATTATCATCAGATACACCCACTTTATTTGCAATGAGCATTGCATATTTGGCTACTCTTTGAGTATGTCCTGCTGTATAGCTATCACGCTTTTCTATAATATCGACTAGGTTATAAATACTTTCTTCATAATCTCTTAATTTATCACTTACTGCCTTGCTCGTTTTCTTGTAACCATAAACAATCGCAGCTATGCCCAACATCCAAATTACAGCAATATTTCTAACCATATTCCACATATGGGAGTAAGATTTCGAAAAGTACTCCGTCAACTCAATTGATACAAATATTCCTCCAGCAATATTGTTATAATTTTTAATATCAAATACTTCACAAAAAACACATTTATCACTTTTAACAATTGGTTCAACTATTCGTACAAACTTATTATTATTTATCTCTTCAATTAATAGTACATCTCCCTTACTTTTGATTGATTTCTCTAGTAAATTTATTTGCCATGATTCGAGTCTATTCTTTTCAAATTGATATTTACCATCGTTGTTAGTAACAATCAAAAATATCTCTGGATTACCATGCTTTATAGGAATTAATAAAGAAGCACCTTTGGAAATCGGTTTCTCTAATAATTCATTCAATACTGTAGAACTATTTTGTTTGCTGATATTATCAATCAAATAAGGTGCCTTAAGTGTTTGAGTATTTATCAACCAACTTGAAGTTTCCATGAAGATATTAATGGCGGACTTAGCATCTTCAACTGCTCTATTTGTGGCATTGATTTTCGAGGAATAGACTAAATTAATTGTCAGAATAGCGACTATTACAGTCCAAAGACACATCACTACAAATGCAATTTTCATCAACATTTTTATTTTTATAAACATGCAACAAATGACTCTATTAGTAAGATTACTGCACTTATAACAATAATCTGCATATGCAAAGACAATTTAATATAAAGAATAAATTTTTATATTAATTCCGAAGATTATCCATCGTCAAAGTGCGTTTCAGAAAATCAAAACAACTATTCAGCCTAGATATAAATTTCACTCATGAACCGTATTTAGTGTTTTTGCTTCTACCTCAATACAATTGAAACAAATTTAATCTAGATGTTTTAAATTATGGTTATACTCATAGTATTTGTATCAAAAGGAATATGGGTATGCCCCGTATTTTGACCAGTGGATATGAACAATTTTCCATGTATTATTTTTCTTCTTAAGAACCATGGTTTCCATACCTTCAGCGTTAATGTATTTCATTGAAACTTGACCCGTAGATTTAGTCCGAGACATAGAATAAGCCATATCCCCAATAACTTTAACACTATGTGTTAACACCTCAGTTTTAACCTTAGCTAGATATTTCATGTCAGTCATCATATGGTGGCTTGCATATTCATCGGCTGACTTCTCAACACCACCACCTTCAAAAATGGTGACACTATCATCTAATAAAGACCTAACTTTTTTCTTATTGCCTAATTTAAGTGCTTTATGAAACTCAGTAATGGCTTTACCTGCATCTGTTTCTGCACCAGAACCTTTTGGATAAATTCTGTGCTTTTTACTTTCATTACTGTGGGCAATCGAGTCATTACTTACCATTAGAGTAAGAAACGAAATTGTTATTAAGGTCATGGCGATAATTTTCATACTTTTCACTTTTTTTCCTGTTAATCTATTGCTGTAAGTACTTGGTATTGATCTGGTGTCAAATCTGGTAATCGCTTTAGAAAAGCAACCATAGCCCAAATACGCTCATCATCGTGAGTTTTACCCCATGCAGGCATTCCCGAAGCTTTAATACCATGTTTTATCACCCAAAAACTTTTACGTGAAGCCTGTTCATCATCTCCGTGCTCATGACCAATATGCTCTTCATTAGAAAGAGTCAAATTAGGGGGGGCTGGGTATAACCCTATGCTCATATCACTCTTACTTTGTCCAGGTTTTAAATGACAACTTGAGCACATAAATTCGTAGTCAGTACCACCCGTTAATAACAGTTCTGGATCACTTAAATCAGGTACTTCAATATCTTGAGCTGCCTTTTTAATCGAGTTTTCTCTCGTTTCTTCTAAAAGCCAGTACACCAAGTCACTATGCGGCTCATCAGCCGCTACATTGACAACTCCGGAATACATTACCGTAGCGGCTACACCTATGCCTGATACGGTAAGCAACAATAATAATTTAACTATTTTCATACGTTTTCCTTTTAAGCAATCAGCCACTAACATGCTGTATTAAGTGGCTGATTAAGTGGCTGATTAAGATGACTTAATGATTGTGAGCATCTTTTTGGTTTGTTTTATTCTCAGGTTTTTCCATTTTACTATGATCCATATTCTTCATTTTACTATGGTCCATATCCTTCATTTTACTATGGTCCATATCCTTCATTTTACTATGGTCCATATCCTTCATTTTACTATGATCCATATCCTTCATTGATTTTTTAGCGGTTTCAGATTGCTTCATACATTTTTTCATCATGGCGATAGCTACAGGATCTTTCATATCCATTTTACTGTGATCCATTTTACTGCAATCAGCCTTTCCAGCTTTCTTTACATGCATTGATGGATCATGTGCGTTGGCCGCCATTGATAAAGAAATTGCTGGTATCAATACTAAGGCTAATTTACTCGCTGTTTTAATCAAGTTGGTTTTCATGGTTTATTCCTAAATTAATAAATAATTAATGGGTTATTGTGTAAATGTCAAAAGCAATATTGCTTTTGACATGTCTGTTTTCAATACCTTCATGTGACTACGACTTTTCAGCCGTAACTTTTATCGATGACGAACGCCATAAATAAAACAATGCAGGTAACACCAGTAGCGTCAAAATTACCGCACTTAACATGCCTCCAACCATAGGTGCTGCAATGCGACTCATTACTTCTGAGCCTGTTCCTGTGCCATATAAAATAGGCAATAGACCAACAATGATAGCTGCTGCGGTCATCATGACTGGGCGAACACGTAAGCCTGCACCATGCAATACAGCCTGGAGTACATCTTCTTTAGTGGTCGTAATCTCTTTTGCATGATGCTCACTAAGCATTTCTTGATAGGCTTGGTTTAAATACACCAACATAATGACCCCTATTTCTACAGCAACCCCCGCTAGCGCTATGAAACCGACACCAACGGCAACAGAAAAGTTAAAGCCTTGTAGATACATTAACCAGATACTTCCCACCATCGCTAGCGGTAAAGTTCCCATGATCATGGCAACTTCAATAACATTCCTGAAATTTAAGTAGAGTAGGATAATAATGATGAATAACGTTAATGGTACAACGTAAGTTAACTTAGCTTTTGCTCTCTGCATATACTCATATTGACCAGCCCACGCAATTGAGTAGCCAGCAGGAAGTTTTAGCTTATCTTCAACAACCTTTTGTGCATCAACAACGTAACTACCAACATCAACGCCTTCAATATCCACAAATGCCCAACCATTTAATCTTGCATTTTCAGACTTTATTCCCGGTGGACCGTCTTCAACAAGCACATTCGCAACATCGCCTAATGAGATCCTTTGCCCATTTGGTGTCACTATTGGTAGCAAAGATAATGTTTCAGGCGAATCACGATAGTCTTGTGGGTAACGTAAACTCACTGGATAGCGCTCTAAGCCTTCAACAGTTTTGGTGACATTCATACCACCAATGGCCGTAGCAACAACCTGCTGAATTTCGCTAATATTTAAACCATAACGGGCTGCTTTAGCGCGTTGTATATCAACTTTAACGTAACGCCCACCAGCTACACGCTCTGAATATACTGATGCTGTTCCAGGTACATCTTTCAAAATAACTTCTAATTGTTTACCGATGTCCTGAATTACCGATAAGTCAGGTCCTGCGACTTTAATACCAACAGGTGTCTTAATACCCGTAGCTAACATATCAATACGTGTTTTTATTGGCATCACCCACGCATTAGTTACCCCAGGGAGCTTAACTAAACCATCTAGCTCTTTTTTCAAACTCTCAGTAGTAACACCTTCTCGCCACTCTGAACGAGGCTTTAATTGAATAAAAGTTTCAATCATTGTTAAAGGCGCTGGATCAGTAGCAGTTTCCGCTCTACCTACTTTACCAAACACAGTTTTAACTTCTGGAACTGTTTTAATCAGCTTATCCGTTTGTTGTAACAGTTGACGTGCTTGCCCTATCGAAATACCAGGATAAGTTGTAGGCATATACATTAAGTCACCTTCATCAAGTGGAGGGATAAATTCACTACCAATCTTGTCAAGTGGATATATACCAATAGCAAGAACTGCCAATGCTGCTACTAAAGTTGTCTTTGGAAAACGTAATACCGTTTTTAGAGCAGGCATATAGATAAAGGTTAAAAAGCGATTCACCGGGTTTTTATGCTCAGGTAAAACCTTACCCCTTATAAAATACCCCATCAGTACAGGGACTAATGTAATCGCTAATGCCGCTGATGCTGCCATCGCATACGTTTTAGTAAAGGCAAGCGGAGCAAACATTCGCCCCTCTTGAGCTTCCAAGGTAAAAACAGGAACAAAACTCACCGTAATAATTAACAAGCTAAAGAATAGAGCAGGACCAACTTCACTGGCCGACTCCACTACTATTTTCCAGCGGTTTTCATTAGTTAACGGTGTTTTTTCCATGTGCTTGTGCATATTTTCTATCATTACAATAGCACCATCGATCATGGCACCAATCGCAATTGCAATCCCTCCTAGCGACATAATATTCGCATTAAGACCTTGCATATGCATAACGATAAATGCCGTCAATATCCCTACAGGTAAACTCACAATGGCGACTAGTGACGAGCGGACATGAAATAAGAAAATGATACAAACTAGCGCCACAACGCCAAATTCTTCTAATAGCTTATAAGCTAAGTTATCAACAGCCCTTTCAATTAATGCAGAGCGATCATAAACAGGAACAATTTCAACCCCTTCAGGTAAACCTTTCTTCAGTTGCTCTAGCTTTTCTTTAACACCATTAATGACTTGCTGAGCATTTTCTCCAAAGCGCATAACGACGATACCACCAACAGTTTCTCCTTCACCGTTAAGCTCAGCGATACCTCGACGCATTTGTGGGCCAGTCCCAATATCTGCAACATCTTTTAGTAATAGAGGTGTGCCATTTTCATTTACTCCTAAAGGTATATTCTCTAAATCTTCAACACTTTTGAGATAACCAGTTGCTCTAACCATGTACTCGGCTTCTGCCATTTCAACAACAGATGCCCCGATCTCTTGGTTACCTTGCTTAATAGCCATTTGAATATGTGAAAGAGGGATCCCAAATGCTCTTAATTTTTCAGGATTAATTCTTACTTGGTATTGCTTAACCATACCGCCAAGTGCAGTAACTTCTGATACGCCAGGGACAGTTTGCAATTCATATTTTAAAAACCAATCTTGTAAACTGCGCAATTGACTTAAGTCTTGTTGACCCGTTTTATCAACTAAGGCGTATAAATATACCCAACCTACGCCTGTAGCATCAGGTCCTAATTGCGGTCGTGCATTGCTGGGTAAGCTAGGGGCTACTTGACTTAAATATTCAAGTACTCGCGAACGCGCCCAATACAAATCTGTATCTTCATCAAAGATGACATACACGTAAGAGTCACCAAAAAAAGAATAACCTCGAACAGTCACAGCGCCAGGAACTGACAGCATTGCAGTAGTCATCGGATAGGTAACCTGGTCTTCAACAACTTGTGGGGCTTGACCAGGGTAACTTGTTTTAATAATTACTTGCACATCAGATAAATCAGGCAGTGCATCAATAGGCGTTTTATTAACAGAATATAAACCAATGCCTACGAGTAAAAAGGTAGCGAGTAATACAAAAAATCGATTACCAACGGACCAACGTATTATAGAAGCAATCATAATAATCTAACTCCTATATTAGTGGTTTGAATGATCAACAACAGGTGCTTCTAATCTAGAAGTTTCACCCTGTTCATCACCTTGCCCTAGTGGGGCAATTTCAAAAATTACAAAATGTTCACCACGCACTTCAAAAGTAAACTTAACTTCCATCCCCTCAGAAAGTCCTTCAAGGCTAACATTGTGCCCTGTAATGAAATCTAAAGTAGCCGCAGGTCGTCCCCATTTTTCAATAGCAGTTCGACTAATGTTCACCATTCCATGATCAATCATTAACGAGTTAATTGTTCCAGTAACTGTCGCTGAAGAGTCATCTGCCACTTCTTCAGTTACTTGGCTTGTATCACTTTCACTCATGTCGTCAGGAACATGGATATTACTGATTTTATAATCACCATTATCTTCTTTTGTCACTTCAACATGTAAACTCATCCCTTCACTTAGTAATGAAAAGTCAACGCTGTCCGATGCTATGAAATCCATCGTCATTTCTGGCCATTCCCATTCAGGTATCGCCTCATGAGCTAAAGTTAACATTTTATGATCTGCCATCATGCTCTCGATACTAGCTTGAACCCAAACAGAAGAAGGCATTGAAGCATCCGCTTCATCAACATCGCTATTCATTCGCTTGAAGTCTGAAGACTTACTCGATTCTGAATCTAATAAGAACTGTGCAGAACTAACAACTTTTTCCCCATCATGTACCCCTTCAATTATTTCAACACTTTCACTATCGTATCGACCTACAGATACTGCAACCGATTTAAAACTCCCCTCACCTAAGGCGAGAACAACTCTATCTTGGTTTCCAGTTCTAATAAGTGCTTCTTTAGGTATCAATAAAACTTGTTCATCACCCGTTGTGTGAATCGCAATTTGAGCAAACATATTTGGTTTGAATTCACCATCTTCATTTTTAAAACGAAGACGTACTTTCACTGTACGAGTTTTTGCATCTAGTGTCGGATAAATATAATCAACTTTTCCTTGCCATGTTTTTCCTGGTAAGTAATCAAGAGTCATGGTTACTGGTGTGCCTGTTTTGACTTGACCCGCTTGACGTTCAAACACCTCAGCTTCAACCCACACTTCCGATAAATCACCAATTGACATTAAAGTTGAGCCAGGCTTAACATAAAATCCTTCACGTATTTTTAAATTTTCCACCACGCCATTTTGTGGAGAATAAAAAGTAATTGTTTGCTGTACTTTCTTTGTTTTCTTAAGTTTTACTATTGATGATTTTGGAAGTTGTAATGCTGACAATCGATTTTCAGCAGCACTAATTAATCGGCTATTTTTACGATCTAATGCCAATAATAATTCTTCTTGGGCATTAACTAATTCAGGGGAATAAATTTCATAAAGGGGTTGCCCTTTCTTAACAGGATCTCCAATAGCCTTAACATATAGCTTTTCAATCCATCCTTGTACTCGTGGATGGATATGAACTAACTTATCTTCATCATAAGTAACATAGCCAACTGTATTTATTTCGGTGTGCAATGATTTATAACTAACTATTGCCGTTCTTACACCGAGGTTATTTACAACATCAGGAGAGATACGAATGGTTCCGGGACCTTCATCAGGTCCTTTACCACCATCGTCGTATACAGGTACTAAATCCATACCCATTGGTGATTTCCCTGGCTTATCTCTTTTGTAGTTCGCGTCCATTGGAGCTACCCAATAAAGCGGCTTCTTTTCAGCCGTTACAACAGAGCTTGCTTCTCCACTATTTGTCGGGGCCATAAAACTATAAACCCCAAATGTTAAAAAGCCACCGATAACCATGCCAATTACTATTGGCTTAATATTGTTGTTCATTATTCTTCTCCCGAAATAACAGTGAAACCACTATTATTTGATAAATTCATATTATTGTTACTAACGACAGGATCTATGCTGCCTATAAAAAGGTAATTAAGTTCTAGTAATAACTTCTGCTCTTCGACATTAAGAGTTAACTCATCTATTTCCGCATTTAATACAGCGATTCGTGAGCGAACCACTTCGGCAAAGTCACCATCATCATTTGTGTAGGCTGTTAACGAAGCTTCAGCTTGATCGTGGATTTGAGGCAGTAGCTTGTCTTTGTATAAGTTCTGTCTATCTTTCAATCGAAGTAAGCGCCCTTTGGCACTGGAGTATGATGCGAGCAATTTTCTCATCAATAATAGTTTTTCAGTTTTTATAGCTTCTGTTTTTGAAATAGCTGACTTAACTTCTTTGTCCTGTCTATTATCTGTAAAAAGCGGCAAGTCAAAGGTAACTCCTACAGAGAACAAGTCCGCTCGACTATTTCCCATTGGATCATCATCACGGTAACCATAACTAGCATTTACTCCCCACTCAGGTTTGTATTTTTGCTTTGCCAATTTGATTCCAGTTTTTGTTGATTTAATTTTCTTTTCAACTGCAACAAGTGAAGGGTGGTTAGCAATATACTTAGCCAGTTCACTAGGGCGTAACCAGCTATTATTTAGAACTATATTGCTATTTACTAAGTCAATCTGAGGCAATTGCTTAGTCAAAACAATATTATGGAGCTGAAAATCATCATCTACATAAGTTTCACTTTGAGAATTATTCTCAATAGAAAATTCTGCTAACCATTGAGACAACATACCTTCAAAGCGGTTTTGTTGTTGACCTAAAACATCTAACCGATCTTCTAACCTTGTAAGCTCTAATTGCGCTCTTACAATATCTTGCTGTCTTGTTTTACCTAAAGCAGACGAATAACTTGCTTCTGCAATATCCGCTAACTGTTCAAAAAGCGCTCTGTTTTTTTCAATTAAAGCAATACTTTCTTGAACTCTGTATGCATTCAACCAAAGGCTACCAACAGTAACAGCTACTTTGGATTCTCGATCTTTTCGTTGATACGGGAATGATTCACTTTCAATCTTGAGTTGTTCTCGTTTAATCAACAATGTATCCCCACGAGGAAACGTTTGAGATATACCAACTTTCGCTTGTGTCATACCCTCTTGCCCGAAATCAAACCCATTAGTAGGTAAGTTTGCTAAACCAAGCGAAACTTTTGGGTCTGGTAATGTACCTACGGCAATGCTCATTGACTCTACTGCATTTTGCTTATGCACATTTCCCGTTAACCATGGGTCATTCTTCTGCGCAGACTTGATAGCTTTTTCAAAAGTTAAGGCTGAACTAGAAGTAATAGTAGGAATATCAGCAGAATTTGCAGTTAGCACTGTAAGAGCTAACATACCTGCACAGCATTTCACGCTTAAACTTCTGATATCTTTTAATTTATTCATTAAAACTGCTCCTCATAAGATTGAACGCTGGCATAAACCTCATAAGCGCCCCCTTTCTTAAGTAATAACACTTTATAAGGTTGAAATTTATCCCCTACTTCCATACCGGGAGTTCCCGCTGGCATTGCAGGAACAGATAATCCAATAACATCGTCAGAGTGTTTTTCTTTTAAAAATTTATTCATAAATTTGGCAGGAACATGCCCTTCAAATGCATAACCATCTTTTGATATAGCGGTATGACAAGAACGGTATCGAGGCTCTATTCCTTTCTCTTCTTTAACCGCTGTAAAATTTTGATAATTATGAACTTTTGATTCGAACCCTTGCTCATTTATATGGCTAACCCATTTTTTGCAGCAACCACATGTAGGACTCTTATAAACCTCTAAAAGAATAGGATGAGGTTTAGCATTTTGTGTTTTAGATGAAGTCACTGAAACTTCTTCTTTTGAACAACTTGCAATAGCAATGACTAAAGTAAAGGCTGCAACTGCCTTTAACGTGAATTTTTTGGAAAACATAACCCCCCCAAAGGGATATCAATAAATATTTGAATTGATTAGGTTATTCTTGATTTTGCTTAAAAATACTTAAACGCAGAGATCAAAAAGCCTAATACAGATAATTTTCATATAAGTGAGCCAAATTTTAGGCACAATTATTCTGTATTTAGCTTAGTATTGGAGGTCTATATAGAGATGATGATGATTGACTTTGAGCCAAGTTTGAATATGAGAATATTTTTGATGATAAATCAATAAAGATACTGTCACCTGTGTCTTTCATTAGTGTAGCGATACTTGAGCAACCCCCAGTAAAACAACTACAACTTTTCACACAACAGTCATCTTCTACTTCACCTGAATCATCAGATGAATGATTCATCATTGAATGGTCACTATGGTCCATCATTGACATATTTTGCATTTGCTCCTGCCCACTATTTCCCTTCATACTCATCATATGATAAGACATAACAGTAGACGCAACCGCTTGACCAACAAAGGTCAAACAGACTAGCAATACCATTAATGTTTTAGAGAAATTAGAATTCACAGCTAACCAACAAAATATTTCAATTAATTACATACTCGCATAACAAGCGCTATTTTTCAACAAATTAATTTTAAAAAAGTGAATGACTTGGTAGCCACTTACAAGAAAACATTAGTTCTATTAAAGTCTTTGACATCCGATCATAAGACTACGATTATCATAGATATTTGGTGCTTCTAAAATATTTACCTCTCAAAAGTTTACTGATAATTTTCATTACGTGTACTAATTCATAACCATCGATGCCTGCCAAGTGTAGTCAGCTACTTCAAATATACTTTGAGATTTATAACAATCCAATATATTGAAGCTTAACGTCTAAACATCATAATCTCTGAAAATAATTTCTCTGCGCTAATGTATGTTTTTTATATTACCATTCAAAACTTAGCTTCTGAGTTAACCTGTAGCAATTCACCACTCATCGTCATCAAGAAATAAATTACTTTATTGTTGTCTTTATTAAATGCACTGACTTTGTAGCGATTATCCTGAGCTGCATATAGCTTAAATTCTTCCGTAGTTAGAGCCTTCCAACTTTCATCTAACTTACCAACTTTGTAACCCAAATCCTTAAAGGTGAGTTTCTGCGTTACTTTAATGGCTACTTGTATCGCTTGTTTTGCACTGATTTTTCCATGATCGCCATGTGCTAATGCTGTTCCTGTATTTAACATTAAACCGACAAATAGCATTACGATTAAATTTTTCATTTATGACTCCACATAATAAAAGATGATTACTTGAGTCCATGCTCAACATATTCACCATTAACTATTAATTGGACCTTTACAGGGGCATCTGAGGTGTTCTTCCAATACCAACCGTGTGAGCCTGCAAATGGTGCGGTAAAGCTCCCCTTCATTTCATCTAATGTTGCTATGGCATAACTTTCAAAGTACCCAGTGGTGTCCCCTTTTGGCTCACCATGTAAATCGAAATACAAAACAGAGCCATCGGTTATCCATTCATAAGTCAACTTTTGATATTGCTCCATCGTAAACTTGTATTCAACGCCTCTTCCCGCAGGAACAACAACCTCAATTGTTTCAGTGGTAGCCGTACTCGTGGTAGTTGATGGCTCAGTTGAAGTCGTTGCTTGTGCATTATTAAATGCGGTTAAACCAAGCTTATTACCCATGCCCGTTGGGTCAATATTATATTCTGCTGGCAATATCACTGTGATTAATGTGATAACAGCAAAAACAAAACTAAATATTGTGTATTTAAGTAATTTACTATTGGTCAATGTTACTTCCTGCGTATTTACTGCTTGAGTGTTAGTTTGTTGCATGTTTTTCTCTTCTCTTAATTCTTTATTTTCGTTAATTAACTGACTGTAAAGTTTCGTTTAGCTGATAAAGTAGCCTGTTAATTGGAAGCCAATCAACATAAACCCAGCACTCATCAATAAGCAGTTGGTAATGGTCGCAAAGCGATTAAAACTATTGTGCTTTCGCCAGTAGTTTATCAATAATAAAATAAATGCTAATGCACTGAACTGCCCCAATTCAACACCAACATTAAAAGCAATTAAATTGGCAATTAACCCGTCTGACGGTAATTGAAATTCTTGAAGTTTAGTAGCTAAACCAAAACCATGAAATAAGCCAAAAATCAGTACCGCAGTTTTGGGATTAGGCGTAAAACCTATTGTTTTCTTAAAGCCGCCTAAGTTATCAAAACCTTTGTAGACAACAGAAAGTCCAATAATGGCATCGATTAAATAAGCATTTACCTGAATGTCACTAATAACGCCAAAAAGTAATGTTAGGCTGTGCCCTAAGGTAAACATACTGACATACAGCAAGACATCACGGCTCCTATATAAAAAGAACAACACACCGACGAGGAACAATAGGTGGTCATACCCAGTAACCATATGTTTTGCACCAATATATAAAAATGGAATGATCTGCACTCCAGTATTGCTTTGTAAAAAAGCACGCGTTGTTTCATCTACGCCATGAGCAAATGCTCCTACGGGCAACAATATGGAAATTAGAGCGATAAGGCTGATTAAGCCGTATCGCTGGGAATAATTAAACATTAACTGTTTCCTTTATTTGGGTTGTTTTAGTAAAAGTCTCTCTATGGTTGTGTAATAAACGATATAAAGCAGGAAGCACAAATAGCGTTAAAATTGTCGATGAGATAATCCCTCCTATGACCACAGTAGCAAGTGGGCGTTGCACTTCTGAGCCAATTCCTGTGTTAAGCGCCATTGGTACAAAGCCTAGCGATGCAACCAGCGCTGTAGTTAATACGGGTCGAAGTCTAGTCAGCGCACCATCAATAATGGCGGTATCTAATGCAACACCTTCTCGTCGAAGTTCTCTGATAAAGGACACCATAACTAAACCATTTAATATGGCTATGCCTGACAATGCGATAAAGCCAACGGCTGCCGAAATTGAAAAGGGAATATCCCGTATTAATAAAGCGAAAATACCGCCAGTCAACGCTAAAGGAACACCCGTAAAGATGATCATTGAATCTTTGAAAGAGCCAAGTGCTAAGAATAATAAGCCAATGATCATGATCAGTGTAATAGGCACGACAATTGATAGCCTTTTAGAAGCAGATTGAAGCTTCTGATAAGTGCCACCATATTCAATCCAGTACCCTGAAGGCACTTCAACTGAACTTTCTATTGAAGCTTGAATATCTTTAACGAAAGAACCTAAATCTCTTCCCCTAACATTGGCGGTAACAACAACTCTACGTTTACCATTTTCTCTATTAACCTGATTTGCCCCTTCGACTAATTCAAGTTCAGCAACTTCTTGCAAAGGTACATACTGGTTATCTTGCATTTGTATGGGTAAGTGAGCCAACGCATCAACATCACTTCTAAGATTTTCAGGAAGACGAACAACAATATCAGCTCTTCGATCACCTTCATAAAACTTACCAGCGCTTGTTCCACCTAAGGCCGTAGCAAGCTGGTCTTGTAGGGCTTTAATGCTAACGCCATATTTTGCTAATTGCTCGTGATTAGGATTGATCGTAAGCATTGGCAAACCTGTTGTTTGCTCAACTTGAACATCAGCAATTCCTTCAACGTTAGCAATGGCCGTGTTAATGCTTTTACCTAATGCCGTTAGTGTTTCAAAGTCATCACCAAATACTTTAATGGCAAGTTCAGCTCTTACACCTGCAAGTAGCTCATTAAAACGCATTTGTATTGGTTGAAGGAACTCATATCTGTTACCGGGAATGGGTTCTACTACTGCTGCTAACTCTTCTACAAATTGGGCTTTAGCTTTTGTAGGATCAGGCCATTCACTACGTGGTTTTAATATAATAAAATTATCAGCAACACTTGGAGGAACAGCATCAGTGGCAACATCTGCTGTACCAATTTTTGCAAATACACGTTCTACTTCAGGCATCTGCGTAATTTTTTCTTCTAAAACTTTTTGAAGTGCAACGGCTTGTGTTAGTGATGTACCTGGAATACGTAAGGCATGTATAGCAATATCACCTTCATCTAAGTTAGGTACAAATTCACTCCCTAATTTATTTACGGAAAATCCTGCATAACCAACAAGTGCAACAGCTAACATCACGACAAACCAACGAATTTTAAGCGCAAAAGTTAGCGTAGGACGATACACCGCAAGTGATGATTTCATAATAATATTTTCTTTTTCTTTCACTGGGCCTTTAAATAAAATAGCGATTGCAGCAGGTACAAAAGTGACAGATAGAAGCATTGCACAACACAAAGCAATCACGACAGTAATGGCCATAGGATGGAACATTTTCCCTTCAACACCTGTAAGTGCAAAAATAGGTAAATACACCGCTGTAATTATGAAGACACCGAATAGTGCTGGACGAATAACTTCCCTAGTCGCATCAAATACCAGTGATAAACGTTCATTTAACTCCATTGAACGCCCATTTGAAGAGGCAGCACTCAGTCGTCTCATGCAATTCTCAACGATAATAATTGCACCATCAACGAGCAAGCCAAAATCAAGTGCTCCTAAACTCATTAGGTTTGCACTCACTCTTGTTTGTACCATGCCAGTGATAGTCATTAACATGGCAAAAGGAATAACAGCAGCCGTAAGTAATGCTGCTCGCATATTACCGAGTAGAAGGAAAAGCACGACAATAACGAGCAATGCGCCTTCTAACAGATTTGTTTTTACCGTATCGAGGGTTTTTTCAACTAACTTAGTTCGATCATAAACAGCAGTAACAGTGATACCTGTCGGTAAACTTCGTTTTATTTCTTCAAGTCTTAACCCAACTGCTTTAGCGACTTTTTGGCTATTTTCCCCGATGAGCATAAAGACCGTGCTCATCACCACTTCTCTACCGTTTTGTGTCGCTGCACCTGTTCTTAACTCTTTCCCTTCTTTTACATTGGCAACGTCAGATATACGGATCACGCTACCGTCAGTCGTTTTAACAGGGATTGTAGATAGATCACTTATCGTTTTTGCTTGCCCTAGAATACGAAGCAGCCACTGAGCACCATTTTTTTCTATAAAACCAGCACCTTTATTATCATTATTATTTTCAATTGCTTGGATAACATCTTGTTGAGTAACACCAAAAGCTAATAATTTTTTAGGCTCAAAAGCGATCAATATTTCACGCTTAAAACCACCAATAGGGTTAACTTCAACTACGCCTTGCACTTGCATTAACTGAGGGCGAATAATCCAGTCATGTACAGTTCTTAGGTCCGTAGCCGTGATTCGTTCACCTTTATCATTAAGTGCCTCAGGCTCAGCATCAACAGTAAACATGAATATCTCACCTAACCCGGTTGCAATTGGGCCAAGTTCAGGCTCTAAACCAGTCGGCAAATCAGATTTAGCTGAAACTAATCGTTCATTTACAAGCTGTCTTGCAAAATAAATATCCGTGTCATCGCTAAAGATTGCTGTCACTTGTGACAGCCCATAACGTGAGACTGATCTTGTACTCACTAAGTTAGGTATGCCAGCTAACGCAGTCTCCAACGGATAAGTAACCCGTTGCTCAACTTCAAGTGGCGTATAGCCTGGAGCTTCCGTATTGATCATGACTTGCACATTAGTTATGTCAGGTACAGCATCAATAGGTAACTTGGTAAAATTCCAAATACCCAAACCTGCTAACGCAAGCACGGCTAGCATAATGATTGAGTTTCTACGGATAGAAAATCTAAGTAAATATTCGAGCATAATCAATCCTTAATGGTCGTGTGAAGCGCCAGACTTTTCAACATCAGCTTTGAGGATGTAACTATTTTCAGTCACGTATTCAGTGCCTAAGGAAATACCACCTAGCACTTCAATTTCTTCACCTACAGCTCGACCTAACTCAAGCATTCTTACTTCATATTCATCTCCGACTTTGGCATATACAACAGTAAAATCGCGGAAGCTTTGTAATCCACTGCGCTTTACTGCCATAGGTACATCGTATGAACCAATTTCAATCGCGGCACTAACAAATGACCCTTCTGACAACGCAGAATCAGTATTATTAACGACTACACGAAATAGCTTCGCCTGATTATCTCTGACTTTTAGAATACGGCTATCAACCGTACTCACCTGCTTTTCTTCAACACCATTAATCATTAACGTGGCTTTTGCGCCAAGACGCACGGTTGGTAAGTCTTTTGGAAAAACAGCTAACTGGGCAATTAATGTTTCATCATTGGTAATTTGTAATAGTGAACGACCTTTAGATTGTTCGCCTGAGGTAACGTTAATGGTACTAACTACGCCATTTTGAGCAGAAAATACTTTATACGATTGAAGGCTTTCATTACTTTCAACGGTGAGGAGTAATTGACCCTTTTTGACTGAATCACCAAGTTTTACGTGAACTTTTTCAACAAGCCCATCGAAGCGAGCATACACATTACTGGTTGCGTCAGCGGGTAAGGTTAACTTGCCATATACTTCAACGGTTTCATGAAATGTTGATGGGCCAACAATGCCAGTCGCAATTTCCATAGCTTTTGCAATATCTTCAGCTATTTTTGTGCGACCTTCAAAATTGTCATACTGCCAGTTATAGGATTTTCCCTTATATTTAGCCGTTAGAGAGACAATGAATGAGTGAGGCTCGTAGATAACCATATCACCACGAAGATATTCACCTTCCTGATAAAAATTTATGTCATCTATACCATCACCTAAGCGGGTAAGCTTTATATTTAGGGCAATATTTGACGGATCAATTGCTTTTCCATCGCTTGTTGCCCACACACGGAACTCTGGTGGTACGCCTGTTTCAAAAATGGATAATTCAATAGCAAAATCATCTTTTCTTAGCATTCGGCCACGATTAGGGCCTTTCTCAGGTTCAGTTTCTTCGACCTGTTGCTCTGAAATGGCAAAACTAGAGAAACTTGCACTTAAGCTAACGAAGCATAGGGTGCTTATTAGGGGTAATATTTTAAATATTGGTCTCATTGGTTATTTCTCGTTACTTGTTTTGTTAAAAGGAGCATTAGAGGATTTACTGATGGCAAACAGGGACGTACCCGTTAACCGCTCTATTTCAATATTGTTTAAGTGAGTATTTTGATAAGCAGCTATCAAATCTGATTGTGCATTTAATAATTCTTGCTGAGTATTCATCCATTCGGTATAGCTATACATCCCAACTTTATAGGCTTTTTTTGCCTCGATAAAGGCTTGTTCTAACACAGGGATTATTTTTTCAGTTACCGCCTGAATAACATGTTGACTGTGTTTCATCTGCTCGATGAGCACATATAACTGAGTATTGAGCTTATGAACGAGAGCTTGTTTTTCTGTTGCTAACTCACTTTGATAAGCGCGTAGCGATCTTATTTTCCCTTCATTTTGATTCGTATCACCAAAGGGAATTGAAATCCCAGCGACTAAACCAAAATCATCTGTTGTTTCGTAACGACGTAAGCCTGTTGAAAATTGCCATAACGGCTTAGTTTCAATACGGGCAAGTTCAATTTCAGACTGAGAAATTCGCTGTTTTGTACCGAAAAGACTTACAGCGGGTAATTTTTTTAGATGGGTAACTAGTGAATCAATATCCGTGCTATTGGTTAAAAGTATGTGCGGTAACGATAATAATGACCCAATGATGTTTGTTTCTTTATGTTGATCGCTTTGATCCTGTCCTTGCCACTGAGCCAACAATTGATATTTACTGGCATCTACTTCATGGGTCAAGTCTTCTAACACTAATTCTCTTTTAGCCACTTCTGCTTGCGACTTCAATTTATCAACTAAAGAAGATTTTCCTGCTTTTACACGTTTAGTGACAGCTTCAAATGATTTAATCGCTTGGTTTAAGCTCATTTTTGCCAATTTAAGTCGTTCTTCATTGACTAATACTTGAATAAAATATCTTGCTGTTTGTGCAGCTAAATCTAGCGCTTTCATTTCTCGCTCTAATGCTACTGTTGAACCCTGAACTTTAGCGGTAGCCACTCTGTTTTTTACTAAAGCGCCATCTAAAATCCAAGAGATAGAAAGTGTTGATTGCGCACTTTTAAAACCACTATGTTCACCCGTACCTAGTGCATCTTCGATGGTAAGTCCAATTTCTGGTCTAGACTGAATACTTGCTTGTTGTGCATAGCCTTTATATCTTTCGGCTTGATTTGCGAATACTTTCAACTCTGGATGTAAACTGATTGTTTGAGATATGGCCGTAGATAAATCAACAGATTTTAAGGTGCTAACTTCTGAATATGCGTAACCTGAAATGGTTGAAGCTATCACAAACAATGCAGAGCTAAACTTTAGATAGCGCCTCAGTAAAAACCGATTGACGGTCGGTTTTTTATTTGTAAATGGTTGACCAAATAATTTCATTATTATTACCTTTGGGTGCGTCTTTAAATTATTGTTTAATGATTAAATAGCGTTTCAATAGCGTGGTGGATGCTATCTACTGATGTTGTTGATATAACCGCTAAGAGTATTACCCCAAGAAAAACCACTTTCATTGGAAAGGGCTTGAATTGAGTATCACTTAGCAATTGGAGAACTCGTTGTTCAATTGATTGACGACAAAAGTGAACTAACAATTCACTTTTATATTGTTTACTGATGGAGTATTTTGCCGCTAACTTAGTAAACCTCACTAAGGTACTGGCAACATTATGTGCTTGTTGTTGGCTTTTTACGAAGAAAGAGTCTGCCGCTTGCTCCATGGAAATTGCCATCATCGATTTCAGCATTTTATTAATGTTAGGCGTAAAATAAGCAGCAAAAAATGAAAATATCCATTTTTTAAGTGGGTCTGCATAGTGTAAATGAGAGAGTTCGTGCTGAATGATTATTTCAATGTCATCTGAATTTAGCAGCTCTATCAATCCTGAAGATATAAAACACGATGGCTTGATTAATCCACCTGTAAATGCTGTCGGGATCGGTGAATCGATAATAAGGACGTTTTCACTTTTCTTTGTAGCTAAAGTACGTAAAAAGCGTATTTGATGGTGATTTTTGTAAGCTAAGACTAGGCTTCCAATAGCAATGTAAATACTGAAACCGAAAAAAATAATCAAACTAATGCTATGCCAGCTTAGAAAATAAAAAATATCGGGATGATGCCAGTGAGCTAACTCTGTTAACCATACAAAAACCTCCCCTGATTGAAAAAAAGGACTGAAAAATAGGGTTACAGTTAGGGCAATAATCCAAGGTGAGAGAACACATAACCAGAGTAACGATTTACGGGTAGATACAGTGTAATTTTGAATGTTATTTTTTACAGACCAAAAAACAATCGAAACGAAACCATTGGCAACGATAAAAGCTAACACAACAATCGTGAGTATATTTAATGCCAACGCCCATTGGCCATAAATCATTTTTCGGCCTTAACTTGTAATTTTTTACGCTGCTGCTCAATCATAGCTTCCAGCTTATCCAATTGATCCTCATCGAGATCAGATGAAATAGAAGAAAAAGCCGCGATAACACTATTTTCATCTTCAGTAACAAAGTCATGAGTAACACTTTTAATCAACTGGCCTATCAGCTCTTGCCGTGCAACTTTTGGAAAGTATTGGTAAGCGTGGCCGTTTTTCACCCTACTTAACAGATCTTTTTTAAACAAGCGTTCTAGCGTACTTTGAATAGTATTAAGAGATCCGCCCCTGTCTTTTTCAAAATAGCTATGCACCTGCTTGGCATCAGCAGGCTGTGCCTTCCAAAGGTATTCCAATACTTGTTTTTCTAATTCACCGAGTTGCATAGACTTTTCATTATCCTATTTAAGTATTGTGATATTGTCACAACAAAAACCGAGAGGCAATCGGTTTTTAACTTTATTTCACTAAGTCTACTATTTCAAGTAGCTTTTAAGAATGGAAATAACGTCTTCTACTTCCTCTAATCGTTCCTCTTTTGTCATATCCTCTGCACCTAAATGTTCCCTCAAATGTCCTTCTAATACTTCCTTCATCAGCCCATTAACCGCACCTTTAATCGCAGCTACCTGTTGTAAAACAGCCATACAATTAGGCTCTCCTTCTAAAGCAGTCTCTAAAGCGAGTGATTGACCTTTTATTCGTCTAACACGACTGAGAAGCTTTTTTTTCCCTGCTATGGTATGTGACATAAATTTTCCTTACTTGAAAAGTAGTATACTAGGGTATAGTATATTTTGAAGTTTTAATAGGTGCTATTCATAAACAGCATGAAGCAATATTTTAGGATATTTAATGAAAAACGATAGTAGTATTCAATGGGAACATTCTCATGATTTTGGCGTAGATAGTAAGCTCCATGAAAACAAAGTGAAAAGTGTTTTTTGGTTAACTACTGTCATTATGGTACTTGAAATTACCGCTGGCACTTGGTCAGGCTCTATGGCTCTTCTTGCTGACGGTTGGCATATGGGAACTCACTCTGCCGCATTTCTCATTGCTATCTTTGCATACTCTTACGCTAAAAAGCATGCGAACAATAAGGACTTTAGCTTTGGAACAGGCAAGGTAAACTCTTTAGGTGGCTTTGCCAGTGCTATTGCATTATCGATAGTAGCTTTAATGATGATAATAGAATCTGTTCTACGATTAGTTGAGCCACAATCCATTCATTTCAACGAAGCAATTATTGTTGCGATTATAGGTTTAGTCGTTAATGTTGCCTCTGTTTTCATCCTTCATGATGATCATCATCACCTTCATGGTGAGCACCACCACCATGATCACGACCATAATATGAAGGCCGCCTATTTTCACGTATTAGCGGATACCTTAACGTCCTTATTAGCCATTGTTGCTTTATTGGTAGGAAAATATATTGGTTTACTCTGGATGGACCCATTAATGGGGATTGTGGGTGCCATAGTGATCTTACGTTGGTCTTATGGATTAGTTAAGGAATCCAGTGAAGTTCTTTTAGATAAGTCAGTGAAAAAGCCAACACTCGATAAGATTTCAGATGCATTAAGTAAAAAGAATACGGTGATCAACGATATTCATGTATGGAAAATAGCGACAGGTCATCAAGCAGCCATACTTAAAGTGACATCTGGTGAACCTCTAAAGTCAGAAGAATATGAAATTATTTTAAAAGGTTTCTTACCTCAGCTCTCACATATCTCTATTGAAATACGTAGTTGACGTTTTCCTAATATACATTTCATGAATATTTAAATGTGACTCTGATTAATTAGCTTTCTCTTTACTTTGATTCTTTGGCAGTTTCAATGATAATAAAGTTGCCATAGCCACAAATATACTTGATATCCATAAACAGGCTTCTAGGCCATAATTTTGATATACCAAACCTGAAAGCACTGTACCAATTAATCTCCCCATAGCATTAGCCATATAGTAAAAACCAACATCAAGCGATACACCGTCACTACCTGCATAACTAACGATGAGATAGCTATGTAAAGAAGAGTTAATGGCAAAAACAGCCCCGAAAATAAGTAGTCCTATAATGATTGAAGCTTGAATATGAAAATTAAAATGCAAGGCCAAAGCAATCACAGCAGGTATTAATGTTAAATAGCTTGCCCATAAAAATGCTGACCTACCCGTTGGCACTTTACCTTGCTTTTTTCCTGTAAAATAAGGGGCGACAGACTGTACTAAGCCATAGCCAATGACCCAGCTTGCCATAAAGCCACCGACCCACCAATGATCCCAATTAAAGGTCACAGCTAAAAAGACGGGTAACGCTACGACAAACCAAACATCTCTTGCACCAAATAAAAACATTCGAGCAGCAGAAAGAATGTTTATTGAAGAACTCTTAGAGAAAATATCATTAAATTTAGGTTTATTTGTCGCCTTGCCCAATTCATCTTTTAAGGCGATTAAACTAAATATCCACACTATGGCTAATAGTGAAGCCATTAAGATGATTGCACCTTTAAATTCAAGCAAGGTTAGTAACAAACCTCCAAGAAAGAACCCTACACCTTTTAGCGCATTTTTAGACCCTGTAAGTATAGCAACCCACTGATAAAGCTTAGCTTCAGCGCCTTCTGGAACAAGTAACTTTATCGAGCTTTTCGCACTCATTTTGTTTAAATCTTTGGCGATACCTGATAATGCCTGTGCCGCCATTACGTAGATAACTGTTAACATTTCAGCAGGTACAGCGAGCATGCCAAGAGCAATTATTTGTATGGCTAGGCCGATGTTCATGGTTTTATTGAGACCAAGTCTTGCGCCTAACCAACCACCAACAAGGTTAGTGATAACACCAAAAATTTCATAAAATAAAAATAGCATGGCAATATTTAAAGGACTGTACCCTAACTGATGAAAATACAGCACAACGAGCATGCGTAGTGCGCCATCGGTTAAAGTAAACGCCCAATAATTACCCGTTATCACCAAATATTGTTTAATTTGTGGTGATAACGCTTTGAGTGATAAAAGCCCCATGATTAGTTAACCTTTATCCGCCAAGCCAACCATACGTGCTAGCTCAGCCGTTCTATTGGCATAACCCCATTCATTGTCATACCAAACATAAAGTTTTACTTGGGTATCATTTACTACCATCGTTGATAATGCATCAATAATGCTTGAACGAGGGTCAGTTTTATAATCAATGGACACTAGCGGACGTTCTTCGAATCCCATGATGTCTTTTAACTCACTTATTGATGCTTGTTTAAGTAATTGGTTTACTTCTTCAACCGATGTATCGCGAGCTACTTCAAATACACAATCTGTAATTGATGCGTTGGCTAAAGGGACTCGTATTGCATGACCATTAAGTTTTCCTTTTAGTTCAGGGAAAATATGAGTAATAGCGGTAGCTGATCCTGTTGTAGTTGGAATTAAGCTCATGCCACACGCTCGCGCCCTGCGTAAATCTTTATGAGGGGCATCTAATATGGTTTGCGTATTAGTTATGTCATGGATAGTGGTCATTGAACCATGCTTAATACCTATTTTTTCATGAATAACTTTGACCACTGGCGCTAAACAGTTAGTGGTACATGAAGCTGCCGTAACGATAGAATGAATAGTTTTGTCATATAAACCATCATTCACTCCCATAACGATATTTAATACACCATCTTCCTTTACAGGAGCTGTAACCACCACACGCTTTACACCTTGATCTAAATAGGCTTGTAACAACGCTTTAGTTTTTATTTTTCCTGATGCCTCAATAACCACATCACAGTCAGACCAATCAGTGTCTTGAGTGGCTTTGTTTTGCGT